>Ga0123355_10001169_pt1 | contig 36396 bp, 34 predicted proteins | sample TergutEmb28metaG_3_FD_89872 | JGI IMG/M metagenome (GOLD analysis project Ga0123355, IMG submission 89872) | Embiratermes neotenicus P1 segment gut microbial communities from Petit-Saut dam, French Guiana - Emb289 P1 | ecosystem: Host-associated > Arthropoda: Insects > Digestive system > Gut ...
GTTGCGCAGCTCATTGAGCAGCACCGCAAAAATAATAGGAATCGGGAAGCCGATAAAAACACGCAAGCCGCCCATAATCAAGTTGTTGCGCATCATCCGGCCAAAGTTAGGGCCGTTGAACAATACCCTAAAATGGTGTAAGCCCACCCATTCGCTGCGCCCAAAGGTATCGCCCAGCCTAAATTCTTGGAAGGCGGTAATGACACCGTACATTGGCCCGTAAAAGAAAATAAGTACATAAATGAGTGCAGGAATAACTAACAGCTGCAAATCCCACTGATGCAGCATTTTTTTATACCATGGTTTTGGCTTACGAACCACGTAGTCATTTGCAGATACAGACTTTGCAGACACAAAACACCCCGAATCCACATGAATTTTGACGGGCACACATATTTAATCAAACAGCCTGAAAATATATCCCAATCAACTTCGCACATTATACTACCCAATTGTGAAATATGCAATAGAAAATTTGCCTTTGGTAAAAACATGCACAAAAAAAGCGATGCTCTATGAAAATGAACATCGCATATACTACAAACAAAGTTACAGATTAGTTACCAAACTCCCTTGTTCTGCCATCAAAATCTCCTGCACCGCCAAAACCAAGAACATATAATGAGAAGACCCGCCGCCCATTACATATTCAACTTGCTGCCATAGGTATGGAAATTCCAATAGCTCCGGAAAGTCCGGACGGATTAGCGCAGTGCCGGAAACGACGCCACCGGGGATGTATGACCAGTCTGCGCGGTTTAGGCCGTACCCCACAGTTGCGGACTTTGCGCCAACACCGGAAGCAAAAGAGACTGTGTGAGAACCCGGGTGGCACCCTAAAATAAAGTTTAGTGAATCGAAAATCATGTCCGGCTCAAAGATATCCGGGTACGCCTTGTGCAGGAAGTAGTATTCGTATCCTAACCGCTGGATATTCCAGCCCGCACCCCATATATGCGGGCGGTATGGGATGCCGTACGGGGTTTCTGCACTTTGCTCAGCAAAGGATTTTTTTAGCGCAGGCAGTGCGGCACGAATAGCTTTTGTAAAACTGCTGTCGTTTATTGCTTTTTCTACGCGGGCAACAAACCAGCCTAACCGCTCGATTTCCTTAGTGATAAATTCGACTTCTGTAAGCAGAAAATCCTTGTACATTTGGTCGCTGGTGGTTAGGAAAAGTTCTACTGCGGCGTGTACTTTTGCTGCTTTCGCATTCCCGCTTCCATCGGTGACTTTGTATAACTCGCAGGCGGCTTCTAATGCTTGTGCGCTTAGTTCATCATTGAAACCTTTCAACGTGCGGGCTGCGGCGGCAAGGTGGGCTGCGGTGGATAATTCGCGCTGCGGGTTATCTTCGGTGAAAACCCAGCGTGGTTCAAGATGAGACGCACTGTCACCCAGCAATACATAATCCCGTAAATTATTTTCAATAATGCCACGGTAAAGCCGCCCCAATGCGCGGTAACCGGCCACAACCGTTAAAACACCGTGTTCAATTTGCTGCAAAATATCGTTTTTGCCATCGGGCTGGTGAATTTCTACCAGCTTCGATTTTTGGCAAATTGTAGTGGCATCATAATTTACGCCAAATGCTTCGTATGCCATGGCTAAAATGTAAAACTCGCCAGATTGAGATTCTACGCGCAGGTCGAAATCCCCGGCATCGTGCCAGCCGCCAACGTTTAAGCCGGGGACAGCGTCACCGGGTTTGTATTTTGTTAATGTAGAACTGCCCTGAACATACCCGTCTATGTGGTTGTAATTTGTTGGCGCCATGCGGGCGTCGCCATCGTGACAAAGCCCATGCCATACGCGATATTTTTCGTTTACGCGCATGTGGCACATTTGTACCGGCAAGAAATATTCCAGTACGGGCTGCCAAACTCCCCTATCGTAAACATCCGCCGAAATGCGGAAAATTGAGGATTCTGCCGCGCCGTAGGCAACTTTGTACAAGCCTTCTTCCGTGATGCTTGAGAAATCGAATTTCACATAGTTGTAGCGCAGGAATTGGCCCCAATCCTGCCCGTTTGCGGAAAGTACCTGCTGTGGGCCATTTTCTGTTATCTTGTACAAAATTGGCAAAGCGCGGCTTGTTTCCCGCTTATCTAACTCGATAACCGCAACCTTCGGCTGTGCCGGGTGATAGCCGACTTGTGACGTTTGCACAACAGGGGTATACAGCCAGTCTTGCACGATATTTGGCGTGATAACCCATTGGATTGCGTTTTTGGTTACACCGGCCGGCACCTCGCTGCTGATGGTAAACCAGCCGTTATTGTGGTTCATTCGGCCATCGTACAGCTTTAAGTCTGCGCCTTTGCTTTCTATCGTGAAGCGGTTGTAGGGGCAATCCGGACGCACAGTAAACCGTTTGCCCACGGCGTAAGGCTCTGCAATAATATCGTCTGCAATAATCGGATTATAGCCTGTGTTATCGCCGGAGAGCCGCTTCAAGTCTGCCGTTGCATCCGGTTGGGCAAAATCTCCTGTGTACAGATAATTTGGTGTTAGCGATACCGTTGGGCCATTTGGCTGCTGTGGGAAAATACCCTGCTTGTTGTCCATTATCCATGGCTTGCCGAATAATGCCCCGGGGAAAAGTTCCAGGTTAAAACATACTTTGCCCAGGAATTTTTCCGGTACGGGAGTATCCAAATCTACATGAATAAGAACGCTTGCGCCTTCGCCTTTTACGGTGACTTTGTAGTTGAAGCGGAAATCCGGGTATATCATTGGGTTAAAGCCTTTAAGGTGGCGCGATTCGTCCGGGAAGCTAAGTTCTGTGGTTATAGTGTTTGCAATTTCGTCCAGTTTGCGTTCACCTTGTTTTGGTACGGGCTGCCATTGCCCGGGGGTTTGTTCGAAGCGGATATCCCCATTGGTGGCAACCCTGTTGCCATGTATGATAATACTGACGCCGGACTGGTGCCCTTCCGGGTAGATGTCATCGAATGCCATTACATCTACACCTTTGTTTTGGAAATAGCCCAGTTGTGATAATAGTTTGAAACCTTGAGTTAAACTGTCCATATTAATCTCCTATCCGCCCATTGCGGGCAATTCCGTCACCAACCGAATATGAAAATGAGTTGGTCAGTTGGTGATATTTTATCACCAACTGGATTTTGTTTTCGTATTATAGTCTTTTAAATTGAGAATGGACTTCATGTCCGTTCTCAATTTAAAATGACTTTCCTAAATTCAGCGGTTTATGCTACAGCATACAAGACGGTTTTGAATTTAAACCGCTATAATTTTGAGATGCGATATGTCCCATGCCCCACAACCCTGCATCATTGCCTAGTTCTGCAGGGGCAATGATTACATCTTGCATACCGGGCACGACATAGTCGTTAAGCCTTGCACGAATTGCAGGGATTATATACTCGGCCTGCATTATACCGCCGCCAAGTACCATCAGCGATGGGTTAAAAACATGAATTAAACTTGCCAACCCACACAAAATATCACCAATCCAGCTGTCTACAGCGGATTTAATCTTAGGATTGGTCAAATTTTCAAAAACCTGTTTCCCATTTGTAATTTGGGGCATTATTGCATGAGCACGCTGCACAAGCACACTGGCACTGGCATGGTCTTGATAATATATACTTTTGGGGTTGTGTGCATGTGTAACCATAACTCCAAATTCCCCCGCGGAAAAAGATGAACCTGTAAAAACTTTGCCATCATGCACAATAGCACCGCCCACGCCCGTACCGTATGTTAAACAAAGGAAATCTCCTTTACCCTTGCCTGCGCCAAATGCGGCTTCGCCCGTAGCGGCGGCGTTTACATCATTTCCTACAAATACGGGTACGCCAAATTTTTCGTTGAAAATACGGCGCACTTCCGTGCCTGTATAGTCAGGGATTGTGTCGCCAGCATAGCGGATAATACCCTGCTCGCTATCCACCTGCCCGGAGGTTGAAATGCCAATGGCATCAAAGCCGCTGTGCCGGGCCACTATGCTTTGTGCAATTTCCATGATACGTGCGCCGCCTTGCTGCGACTCGCTTGGGGTTTCGGCTTTGTTTGTAAGCCGCCCGGTAATACTTTCAAAAATGCCCGATTTTATGGCTGTTCCGCCAATGTCCAGTACTGCAATTTTCATTAAAATTATCCCTCCATAACAGCTGCGAAACGCTGAGTAATTAACATAGGGCGAGTAATAACAGAACCAACAACGGCGGCATGAATACCGCAATCTTTGGCAAGCTGAAGCTGTTCCGGCGTCCAGATATTGCCCTCTGCAATAACGGGCTTGCCGCAGTTGTAAACAAGACCTGACATCAGATGCAAATTTGGCGCAGGCGCACCTTTGGTATATTCGGTATAGCCGCTTAAAGTGGTACCCACCATATCAAAGCCCATTTCTGCGGCGGCCATACCTTCTTCGTAATTTGAACAATCTGCCATAAATAGTTGAGTGGGATATTTTTTGCGTACTTGTGCGAAAAACTCCGCCAGCGTTTCACCGGTTGGGCGGGGGCAGTTGGTTGCATCCATGGCAATTATGTCACACTCGCATGCGACAAGCGCGTCTACCTCTTGCATAGTTGGGGTGATGTAAACGGGGCAATTGGGGTAGTCCGCTTTTATAATACCTATTATGGGAAGGGATACGTTTTTTTTAATTTCGCATATATCTTCGCAGGAGTTGGCGCGTATGCCTTTTGCGCCGCCAAGCATGGCAGCATAGGCCATACGTCCCATTATAAATGAAGAATGCAGCGGCTCGTCCGGCAGTGCCTGACAGGATACAATTAGCCCGCCTTTGATATCGTCAAGAACGCCCATTACTTTGCATCCTTCGATTCTACGTCTACAAAAAAGAATTTATCTTCGGCTAATTGCAAAGGGTCTATCATTGGAACGCCTCCATATGGTCTGAATTATTAATTATAATCCGGCTACTTTCCCGGTGGATTCAAATAATGCCCACGGCACACAGGGATAATTTTCATGTCTCCGTCCACATCTGCCATAACTACTTCTTCTGGGTAGTATTCCGGTGCACCCTGTATCAGCATCAGGTTTTGCGTGGCTTTTTTGTTGCAGAATTGGCAGGTGTTTTTTATTTCTTCTATAGAATCCGCCCAGTACAGCAAAGCATATGACCCGGTAAACAATTTGCCTTTTGCGGCACGCCCTTTAAGGCCATAACACAGTACAGGTATGCCAAGCTGGTCTACCACTTGCGTCAACTGCAATACTTGTTCCTCTGTGATAAACTGCGCCTCATCCAGCAAAACCGCATAAATTTTTGTGCCGGCGTTATATTCCGCCACAATATCATAAAGGTTTTCTTTGTCTGTAAAAGTGAATGCAGCCCCTTTTTCCAGTATCGCGCGCGAGGTGATATAGTTGTCGGCGTCCCAACGGGTATCTTTTGCCGGTTTCATCAAAAGTACAGGCTTGTCCTGGGATTGATAGTTATGCGCCACCATCAAAAGATTTGCGGATTTTGCGCTGTTCATTGCCCCGTATCTAAAATATAGCTTTGCCATCTGGTTTTTCCCCTATCAAATATTTGTTTATTGCCTCATAGGCTTCTTTTATGGTGTACACCCTAACCATGCCATTGCCTTCTGCATCATAGTCACGGTTATTTGGGCTGTCCATTAAAATTTTGAAAAATTCCCCGCCTTCAAGGTTATGTACGCCATCGTCTATAAGTACGTCTGCTTTAATCAGCTGTTTTCGTCTTGCTATGATTACGTTCTCCCACGACAGGAATGGAAACGCGGCAAACAACCAGTCCATTTTGGCAGGCAGCGTCTGGTATACGGCTGCAGTAACTATAATTACGTCGTGGCCATCGTCTATCATTCTTTTCAGATATTCTACACTGGTTGGCCGTGGGGAAAGCATGCCCCATATCTCGTTTTCGTACATAGGCCGGTACACTGCTTCTACGGTAAGGGAAGGGTATATCCCTTGAACATTCCATATTTTTAGGTCTTGCGCGTTTGCGCTAAGGTTGTGCTTTTTGTTTAAAAGCGCTACCCAGCGGTCAAGAAGGTTATTTAATACATCGTCTATGTCTACCATAATTCTGAGTTTTTTCATAATTGGTTCGCACTTCCTTTCGTACAATTCGGGATTATATCACAAAACCCAACATTGGCATACGATATAAAAAGGGGTGTTGTAATGCTATATCCAAAATTACTGAACAAAGGCGACACTGTTGCCATAACAGCCACGTCTGGAATATGTAACACCACAAGATTAAAAAACGGGGTACGAACGCTGGAAAACTTAGGCTTAAAAGCTAAAGTTATGAAAAGCTGCTACGCATCCCATGGCGAATACCTTGCGGGGAAAGATGACTTACGCGTGCGTAATTTACACGAAGCCTTTGCAGATAAAAGCATAAAAGGAATCCTGGCTGCCCGCGGAGGCTATGGTGCAGGCCGGCTGCTGCCCCACTTAGATTACCATTTAATCCGCCGCAACCCAAAGATATTTGTGGGGTTCAGCGATGTTACCGCACTACATACTGCAATAAACCAATTCTGCGGCTTAGCGACATTCCATGGGCCAATGCCCGTTTCTTGCTTCGGCGGCTCTAATCCCGACCCGCTTACGATTGCATCTTTTACGAATGCAGTATTCCAAAACACATCATATGTAGAACTAGCTGCAACAACAGCACTGTATCCCGGGCAGGCAACAGGCATGCTTACAGGCGGAAACTTGAGTGTTATTGCTTCCATGCTGGGTACACCATATGAAATAAAAACCCGGGGGCGCATCCTGTTTTTGGAAGAAACACAGGAAGAGCCGTACCGGGTTGACAGGTTACTTTTACAATTAAAACTGGCAGGAAAATTTAGCGAAGCGGCAGGCATAGCCTTTGGCGATTTTTCGCCGGCAAACCTGGAAACGCTGCATATTGCGATACAGGAGCTGGTAGTGCCGGAAGGCAAACCTACCATATGGGGGCTGCCATGCGGACATACATCGCCCAATTTCACACTACCGCTTGGGCATGTTGCTACTCTTCTATCACAATCTCCTCAAAAATCACATCTGCGTCTTCTTCATCCTTATCCTTTTTCCCAAACAATGAACCCAAGTTGAATTTTGACAATATACCTGGGATCATGTCAATTATCTTGTTCATACTTTCCTGGCTTTTAACATTCACAAGCTGAACCGACCCATTTGTAACCACAAGCACTGCGGATGGGGTCATTTTTGCGCCCATTCCGCCGGCGCCGCCGTCTTTGTCTTTTGGGCCTTCCTCTTTAGACGCGGATACGCCTGTTGCCATACCAAATGATACGTCTACAAGCGGGATAATGGTGGTTTCGCCCATAACGATAGGCTCGCCCACAACGGTTTTTGTGGATACAAACTCCTCCATTTTGGAAAACAGTGTTTTTAAGTTTTCATTTGTTACGCTACTCATTCGAATCTTCCTCTCTTAGGCTTAATAGGTCTTTTATTAAGGTGCGTATTGGTTTTTTTATGATTAGCCCTATTATGGGCAATGTCATGCGGGCTATGCTAAGGCTTCCTTTTACGGAAATTTGAAGGTCTATGGCCGTAGCCGGCGTATCAAAGTTACCACCAAGGCGCACATTTTTTCTGATTCTTAATGGCTCTGCCAAAGCTTCGTACAGCCCGATGAAAAGCCCTGTTTTGGATGGGTCTTCGAAACCTATTGTCCCGGAAATATCAAAATGCTTTGGCTTTAGAACTTTGAACATTTTTTTAACCGCGCGCCATGTAAGTTTCATAATAATTTTCCGGTTAGGGTATGTCAATACTGTTTTTACGTTGCTTTTTATTTTTGCGTATTTTTCTTTGACGGATTTAATTTTATCGAAAAATTTGGGTTTAGAACCGGGGGTAACGGGAGATGATGCTTCACATTCATCGGGCTTCGCCACACTGTCAGGTTCTACATACTTTTCTAACATTGCTAAAAAGTTAGATTTTTCCGCCGTGTATGGCTCTTGGTGCCCGGGATCATCTTCATGGCTTTCAGCTTTGGTGGCATTTAGCCGCTTACCCAAGTCAAACCACGCGATATAGGTTTCCAATTTTCCTTCGCCATTTTCATAGATATATCTTCCGCGAACCAGCTTAAACAAGTAACTGACTTTTACAAAGGCAGCATGTCCGCCGCCTGCATCCGTTTTTGCTTTTACATTATAGCGGATGGGTACTGATACGAGTATAAGTGTAAGTACAATAATGAACACAACAAGCAACAATGGTGACAGGGCTATCAAAAACAACACAAGGATAAACCTTAGCCCAAATATCCACCATAAAAGCCATAGCAGCCCCAGAAGCCCCAGATACCCCAGAACGGCTCCTATTATTTTTCGCCGCCAACTCATAACCCGGAAAATGTCCGGCTTCGTGTGCGCCGCAAGTATATGGTTGAGATAACAATAACCGCAACCGATGCAAACAATAATAGCAACCCAATAAAAATGGAAATATGAATAAAGAAGTCAATTGGCACCATGTTTATGAGCAAATCTACACGCGGGTCAAGAATCCAATAATCGTTGTTAAAAAAAATGTAATGGAAAATGTCAAACGCCCGCTCAAAGTTTATGGCTATAAGCCCCACTACTATGCCGGAGAGAATCAGAAAGCCCGTTTGTACTTCCCGGCAGCAACGGCATATGACGTGCAGCACGTTGTATTTTAAAAGCACCATGCCAAGAAATAGCCCAACCATTACAAAGAAAGCGATATTGCGTATCATAAAGGCTATGTTATATAGGTCTAACACATCTACCATATGGCGTATTTCTATATCGCTAAAAAACCTGCGTTCTTCGCCTGCTACTACGGCATAAATATCTTCCAAGCTTTCGCGGCGGCCGCGCATATAATCCAGTAACTCTGTAGTAACGCGCATAAGTTCGTCTTGCTCTACCTGAATGGTTTCCGCAACGTCTAAACGTTCGTACTGCCACGTAAAAAAGGGCATGAAAAACGTGGGGAAAATAATACTTTGGCTAATAATTATTAACAACAAGCACACTGCAATACTATAGCCCATGACCCAACGCATTTGCATCACCCTCCATCTGAATGGGGCACTGCCCCAACATTAAGCTAAACCCTAATGCGGAGCCGCGGGCGAACACAGTTCGCCCCTACAATGGCAATTTTCGGTTTTCGTAGGGGCGAACTGTGTTCGCCCGAAAATCCCGAATTCGTAAAAATTATAGCAATCCTGCTATACTACTTCCTTTATCTGTTAAAGTACCATACGGGAACAAAGCGCGCACTTCATCGCCGGATACACGCTCTTTTTGCATAAGCAGGTCTACGATTTTATGCATCACGTCCATATGTGTTTCCAGTATGAGCACGGCTTGGTTATAGCCGTTTTCTACTATCCGTTTAATTTCGCTGTCTATCAGAGATGCCACTTCCTCGCCATAGTTACGGGTATTGGCGATATCACGGCCAAGGAAAACTTCTTCGTTATTGTTGCCAAATTGTATCGGCCCTAGGGTTTCGCTCATACCGAATTTCATAACCATATTGCGTGCCATGCTTGTTGCGCGCTCTATATCGTTGGATGCGCCTGTGGTGATATCTTTTAGTACAAGGGCTTCCGCAGCGCGGCCGCCAAGCAAGGAGACAATGTACTGCTCCATATAGCTTTTGCTCATGGTAAATCTATCTTCACCTGGCAGCGGCATGACATAGCCGCCGGCTTGGCCTGTTGGTATGACGGATACCATATAGGTGGAATCAAGCTCCGGCAAAATTTCGTGACAAATGGCATGTCCCGCTTCGTGATACGCCGTCATGCGCCGCTCTTTTTCGCTGATGACACGGCTTTTCTTTTCTGTGCCTATGCCCATCTTTATAAATGCCTTGCGGACAGCATCCATGTCTATGGTCAGTTTATTTTCCCGTGCGGCAAGCAGGGCGGATTCATTCAACAAGTTCTCTAAATCCGCAGGGGTAAAGCCTGCTGTCGTTTGCGCCACGGTTTTGAAAGAAACATCGGGCGCAATTTTTTTGCCCTCTGCATGTACTTCCAGTACCGCTTCACGCCCCTTTACATCGGGGCTGTTTACGGTCACTTTTCTATCAAAACGGCCGGGGCGAAGCAAGGCAGGGTCTAAAATATCCGGGCGGTTGGTTGCCGCCAGCACAATAACCCCTTCCCGTACGCCGAAGCCGTCCATTTCTACAAGTAATTGGTTTAAGGTTTGCTCGCGCTCGTCGTGGCCGCCGCCAAGGCCTGCGCCGCGCTTACGCCCTACCGCGTCAATTTCGTCTATCATTATCAAACTTGGGGCGGCAGATTTTGCTTGCAAAAACAGGTCACGCACACGCGAAGCGCCCACGCCCACAAACATTTCCACAAAGTCTGAACCGGAAATGCTAAAAAACGGTACGCCCGCTTCGCCGGCTACTGCCCGCGCCAAAAATGTTTTACCTGTCCCCGGAGGGCCAACCAGTAAGACACCGCGCGGAATACGCGCACCGATATCATGATACTTTTGCGGGTTTTTCAAAAAATCCACAATTTCCGCAAGTTCTTCTTTTTCTTCTTCAAGACCCGCCACCTGGTCAAATGTTACCCGCTGAGTACCAAGCGATGACAGCCTTGCACGCGTTTTACCAAAGCTCATTGCTTTACCGCCACCCGCGTTATTTTGCATGTGGTTCATGATAAAGAAAAAGACGATTATAAAAACGCCGAATATCAGCAATGTCGGCAGCATTTGCATAAAAATGCCGGGGCGGCTTGGCGGCAGCATGTTTACAGTCAAGGCCGGGTTTATTTCTATTGCCTCGTCTACCCGCGCCTGAAATACACCTAAATTAGGCACGTTTACCGTGTGGGTTATGCCGCTGTAACGCAGCCTTACCTCTGCTGTACCGGACATTGCCCCTTCGTTGTCCGGTAATATTGTAATTTCGGATATTCTGTTGCCAGCTAAATCTTGCAGTAAGTTAGCGTAGGTATATGTTTCTTGTTGTACGGCGTCGCTGTTCCTATTCATTACAACGGCGACAAACACTATAATTATGAGCATTAAAAGCCATAGGCTTAAACTTTTTACATATCTGGGTTGCACGGGTTCACTCCTTTATTTTTAATGCAAACCCTCGGGCGGCAGGTTGCCGCCCCTACAAGGGCTACGATGTTTTGTAGGGGCGGCAACCTGCCGCCCGCAAAGTATTCGTTTGCATCGCTATTACTCTATCACCCCTATGTAGGGAAGCTGGCGGTATTTTTGGTTAAAATCCAACCCATAACCCACTACAAATGCATTGGGTATGGTAAAACCAACATATTCGCAGTGCAGATTTGGTACTTCGCGCCTTTCGGGCTTGTCCAACAGCGTACACATCACCACAGATGCCGTATTTTTATCTGCCAGATAATTACGTAGATATGCGGCTGTATGACCTGTATCAACAATATCTTCTATTATAACAACATGCTGGCCTGTAAGGTCCCAAGTTGGCAGATATTCCTCTTTTATTTGGCGGGTAGACTCCATGGTGTCGCCATAGCTGGAAACTTTTATAAAGTCGATTTGTACGTCTACTGTAAGCTCCCGCACAAGGTCTGCCAGGAAAATGACCGAACCTGTTAATGTACCCAGCACTAAGATTGGCTTGCCATTGTAATCTCTGTTTAATTCCGCCGCAAGTTCTTTAATACGGGCGGCAATTTGCGCTTGGGAAAGCATCACTTTAGGGTTGCTCAACGCTTATCACTCCATAGGGAAACCCAAAATGGGTTTTTGTATTTTCCTTCCACAGGGGAATATTTTGCACTGGTGGGGCCTTTTTCGTCCAGCACCCATAGTACATCGCTACCGCAAGCAAGTATTGGGATTGTGTCCCGCTTATGCCGGGGTATTTTTGCATCTGTAAAATAATCTTGCAACTTTTTAGTAAACGGTTTTGCGCCCCGCATAACAATCTTGTCGCCGGGACGGCGCGAACGCAAAATAAGCATTTCTGTTACAATACCATATTCAAAGGCTTTCGTACAGTGCAGAATTGATTTTTTAGGGTCGGGTGGGTGAAATTTATCCGGTTCCGTTTGGGAAAGGGATATTGTCATACCAAGTTCTGGAATATCCAGCGTACTTGGAAGGGACAGCCGGTACGTGTCAAACCTTATGAGCGGGACAGGAGCAGAGATTATAATATGCGAATATGCTTTGTACACAATTAATCCAGGCAAGTGAACTTCCTTGCCGGATTTCATAAGCAAAAGGTCTAAAATAGCCTGGATATGACTTATGGTAATATTGAATAAACCAGCTTTGACATGGGCTATGGCAACGCGAATGACCCTGCGGGAGATAGATAGCGGCAAGGCAGCAAGCTTTTCTGCTTTAAGAGAGATTGAATTGGGTTGCACTATTTCTTCAGCGCAATCTACAAACGCCTGCATCGTCATGTTTTCCAGATATTCTTCATCTGCACGAAGCCAGGCCGCGTTTTTTGCAATTGTTTGTACTACCTGCGGGTTTACAGCCGCTTCGATAGCAGGCAAAACACTATGGCGCACACGGTTGCGGGTGTATTCATGGGAGAGGTTACTTGCGTCAGTGATGTATTCCAGGGAATTATCAACGATGTACCTTTCTATTTCCGCGCGGGAAACATCATGAAGTGGCCGGATAATCCGACCATTTGAAATTGGAATACCGCATAGCCCACGTAAGCCGGCCCCGCGAGCCAGATTTATTATCACCGTTTCGGCGTTGTCGTTTTGGTGGTGGCCGGTGGCTATTTTGGCGCTTGGTATGCCAAATGCGGTGCAGGCTTCATCAAAATAGAAGTAGCGCAATTTGCGCCCGGCTTCTTCTATAGATAAGCATTCTTTTTCCGCAAAACCACGGACATCGGCGTGGTAGATTTTAAGTGGAATTTGCAAACGGGAACATAAATCTTGCACAAATTTTTCGTCACTTACGGCGGCGTCTGCGCGCAAGCCATGGTTGATGTGTACGGCAAATATTTGCGGGTTGCCAAGTTCTGCTTGCAGTGATATTAAAACATGCAGCAATGCAACAGAATCCGCACCGCCGGACAGGCCAACGACAATATTATCCGAACTGGATATTAGGCCATGCAATTTTATTGTTTGCAGAACTATTTTGCGCATGGTGTGTACCTTCTTTTCAAGTTATCATGTCAAAGTATAATAAAATAGGCGCAATGTGGCAATATCCACTTTTACCTGATGCATGACCGCTCCGGTAGTATAAGTATACCTGCTAGCAGGTATAGGTTTGCAAGACAGTTTCGCGGCATTTCACATGTTGTGCTATACTTGTAGTAGGACACAACCAAAGGCAAGGAGGCCGTACATAATGAAAAAAGCACTGATACTATCAATAGTGATGATAATCGCATTGGCATCGGCACTGGTGGCTAGTCTGCTTACCAACAACGCGACAACATCAACGGCCAACCCAAACACGCAAAGCAGCCCGAGTATTACCCAAGCAGAAGACCCGTCTGAAGATATTGCAACACACCTTACCGATGTTGCTACGCATAACCCCGAATACCCCACTGCGCATGAAACAATCCGCGATTTCTACGCTTTTCATATCACAACAACAGGCTATGGCGTACCATTTACCGTCCGTGAATTATGGATTGACAGCGTTTTCACTTTAGTAGACAGCAACGGCGAAGTGCAATTTGAAAACGCCGAGGGCAGAATACGCGGGCGCGGTAACACCAGCTGGCGCAACCAGTATATGCAAGAAAAACGCCCGCTGCGTGTACGGTTTAGCGGCGATGTGCGCCAGCGCCAAATGGCAGGCTCTGAACACGCCGCCCGCGATTGGGTTTTAAGGTCTAACCATATGGACAAGTCTCTTATGCGCGATTACAGCGCGTATTTCCTGGGCAACTTGCTGCCCGGCATGTATTGGTCGCCGTTTGCCAATTTTGTACACTTGTATGTAAATGATGAATACATGGGCGTTTATTTGCTGGCGGATGAACGTGATGTGGGCCCAAACCGCGCCCGGTTAGTATCCGATCCCGATCCGGCTGTGTGCGAATTTTTCCTGGAAATGGACTGGCGTATCTATCGCAATGACGCAGTGGAAGGCGTAGATTTTATACGCATAAACACCAGCCCGGATGGCCCAAGGGAAGATTACCCCCCCAGCAGCGTCAGCGCCGGGGTATTTGACAGGGACCATCTTTACGAGATACGCTGGCCGGGTGATGACGTGCTGACAGAGGCGCATTTCGACTATGTAGCAAATTATTTAACCGCCGTGGGCTTGGCGCTTCGCGCAGGGGATATAGCTGAAATCGAAAGGCTGGTATGCATCGACTCCCTTATCGACTACTATCTTGTGCAGGAACTGTTCCAAAATGTAGATGCCGGTTTCTCCAGCATTTTTATGCAAATAAGAGGACAGGGCGAAAACCGCCGCTTAGAAATGGGGCCGCTATGGGATTTCGATGTAGCTGCCGGCAATGCCGAATGGATGGGCAACCAAACGCCTTATAGGTTTTACGTGTCCAGAAGATGGTATTGGGCGCGTGCAATCCATCAAACACCGGAACTGCGCGAGCGTATGATTGAACGCTGGAATGATTTTTTTGTACCCGCCACGTTGGAAATGCTTGCGCACATCCAACAAAGGGCTATTGACTACCAAGCTGCCTTCGAGCGTAATTTCGAGCGCTTTGATATTTTAGGGGTATATGTGTGGCCAAACCCGCCGCAGGTAGTGGAAATTGATACATTTATGGGGCAGGTGGATTATCTGGTGGACTTTTTGTATAGGCGGATGAATTATATTGATAATTACTTTAACTAGGGCGTGTTGCCACTATAAGAATTTGCAGATTTGTTAGTGGCAACACGCCCCAGTAGATTGCAAAACATTAATTGTCCCCGCAACGCGTAAAAATATATCTCCGTGCGTTACCGCACCCTCGTATAATCCGGTAAAAGCAGCGGCGACACCACATCCGTTACAATCCCTGCCGATTTTATCTCGCTTTCATATCTCTCCACATGCGCCAGCGACAACGCACCGATTTTTATCTCCCTGCATTTTTGCACCGCATTCTTCCCCGCACTGCGCCCAAAAACAATAATATCCAGCAGCGAGTTGCCCATCAACCGATTTCTCCCGTGAATACCGCCAACGGCTTCCCCGGCAACAAAAAGGTTGCGTATGCTTGTGCTACCGTCTAGGCTAATTTTGATGCCGCCATTTTGATAATGCAAAGTAGGATAAACCAAAACAGGCTGCTCGCGCATATCCATATTGTACTTCATAAACATACGAAGCATACCGGGTATGCCTTTTTCAATGGCGCCCTTACCGCGCACGAGTTCTATTAAAGGCGTATCCAGCCAAACGGCGTGGCCGCTGCCGGTATCAACGCCCATTCCGTTGGCGCTGCATTCCCGTATGATTGCCGCAGACGCAACGTCGCGCGTTTCAAGCGGGTGCATAAAAGCTTCGCCTTCGCGGTTGATGAGCATGGCCCCCAGCGCGCGCACTTTTTCTGTCACAAGGCAGCCGAAAATTTGCGTAGGGTATGCCGCCCCTGTTGGGTGATATTGCAGCGTGTCCGGGTACATTAGCGGCAAACCGGCGCGGTACGCTAAAACAAGCCCGTCTGCCGTTGCGCCGTAATGGTTGGATGTGGGGAAGCCCTGGTAATGCAAACGCCCCGCCCCGCCGGTGGCAATAACCACAGTTTTTGCCCGCGCAACCAAGTATTCCCCTGTTTCCATGTTTACAAGCACTGCGCCTGCCGCATTGCCGTTTTCGTCAAGAATAAGTTCGACAGCCGCGGTAAAATCCACCACGGGTATCTCGCAATTAAACACTTCGTCGCGCAGTGTGCGCATAATTTCCGCACCGGAATAATCGGCGCAGGCGTGCATTCTCTTGCGGGAAGTACCGCCGCCGTGGGTGGTAATCATGGTGCCGTCCGGTTCCTTGTCGAACATGACGCCAAGGTCGTTCAGCCATTTGATTGCTCCCGGCCCGTCTGTAACAAGCTTTCTCAAAAGTTCCGGCTGCGCGGCAAAATGTCCGCCGCCAAAGGCGTCCAGGTAATGCTGTGCCGGTGAGTCGTTTTCTTTATCTGCGGCTTGAATACCGCCCTCTGCCATCATGGTGTTGGCATCGCCAATGCGCAGCTTGGTTACGATTAAAACATCCGCGCCGGCTTTGTGCGCCTCAATGGCCGCCGAAGCCCCGGAACCGCCGCCGCCGATGACCAAAACGTCTACATCGTAGTCGATTTTTGATAGGTTGATGTTTACGTCCCGTATGCGGCTGTGGGCTTCCAGCAGCGCCGCCAATTCGTGCGGGACTTTTTCGCCTTTGCTTGGGCCGATTTTTAGGGTGGTGAATTTTTCTTGTTTGTAGTCCGGGTGGTACGCGTTTAGGAGGTCTTCTTTTTCCTGCGCGGTCATGCGGCGTGGTTCTGTGCCTATGCGGGATGGCCGGGAAGCCTCGACTTTTTGGATAGATGCAAGCATTTGTGGTGTGTACATGGGAAAGTTCCTTTCGTGGCAGTTGGTGATATTTTATCACCAACTGAATTTGAAACGGTGATTCTCTATCACCACTTCAAATTACTTTTCAATCTCTCTGGTGTTGTACAGTTCTTTTATCTCGTAAAGCGGCGAACTCATCAATTCATCAATAATCGCGTCAAATTCCCCGTTCTCAATTTCCTTCACGCGGTTTTCCAAATGCTGCGATGTTGCGGCGATATACTTGCCATAAAGCCTGCGGGCAAGCAGCCCCACTTGCGGATGCGATATCCCCGCCGGGCACCGCGCGGAACATATCCCGCACATGACGCAGTCGAAAGAGGCTTCTGCGCATTTTGCGTATTCCGCGCGCTGGGCATAGGCTATGTACTGCATGGTTTTAAGGGCTTGCGCACAGCTTTTTGTACAGGCGTTACAGCCGATGCAACTGTAAATTTCTGGGTATAGCTGCATCATGATGTTGTCGTCCGGCTTGATCTTGTTAATATCAAAAATTTCCTTTACCAGCGGGAAAAAAGGCAGGGTTGCAATGTACATATTGTTCTCTACTTGCGTTTGGCAGGCTAATGCCACTTTTAGTTCCCGCACGCCTTTTATGCGGTAGATTACAGCGCAGGCACCGCAAAAGCCGCAACGGCAGCCGCAGCCGCGTACAAGTTTGTACCCGGCGTATTCCATACTGCTCATGATGGTGCAGCTTGCGGGGACTTCGTATTTTTTGCCGAATAAAAAGATATTTATGGTGTCGTTCATGGTTTTACCTCGTTTCTAGTATTCATCCGGCAGTTTTGCCAATTCATCACACCGGAAAACCGGTCCGTCTTTACATACATATTTAGAACCTATATTACACCGCCCGCATTTACCAACACCGCACTTCATGCGCAACTCCATTGTGGTGTATACCTTTGTGTTATCAAAGCCCATTTTCTCTAAGGCGGCCAAGGTGAATTTAATCATAATTGGCGGGCCGCAAACCAGGGTGGTTCTGTCCGGGGTAAATTGAAGCTGCTTAACAAAATCCGGCACAAACCCTACGTTTCCGCCCCAGCCTTCCCATTCACAGTCTATGGTCATATGCACATTTGCAAAATTGCCCCATTCGTCTTCAATTTCCTTGCGAAAAACCAAGTCATCGGCAGAACGCGCGCCGTATACGATGTCCACTGTACCGTAGTTATCGCGGTTATCGCGCACATAATTGATTGCAGAACGCAGCGGCGCAAGCCCGATGCCACCTGCGATAAACAGCAGGTCTTTTCCTTTTAGCTCCGCTTCCACCGGGAAGGCGTTACCGTAAGGCCCGCGCACGGTTATTTGCTGCCCAACTTCCGCACTGTGAAGCCAATCTGTTAAAACTCCCGCTTTTTTTATGCTAAATTCCATAAATTCGCAGTTGGTTGGTGACGACGATATCGAAAACATCGCCTCGCCCACGCCGGGAATGGATAGCATGGCGCATTGCCCCGGAATGTGCGGGAAAATAACCCCGCCGCCCGGGGCGGTGACATCGAAGGTTTTGACGTCCAGGGTTTCCTGCCGTATGGCTGTGATAATGCCTAGTTTGGGGATTAGCGTTTCGCAGTTGCACATTTATGATTCTCCTCTGATGACGATATGCCTATTATGAAACTACACGCCGAGCAATGTTTCTTTCTTGCGGTCATATTCTTCTTGGGTTAAAACGCTATTATTAAGCAGGGTTTTAAGCATGGCAAGTTTTTCATCTGTACTTAAAACAGGGACATATGTGATCATTTCTTTTTTCTTGAGATATTTCTTGCCTTCTATTGCTATAACGATTACAACATATATGATACTGCTGTATATTAAGAACACACGCCAATTCACATACTGAAAAAGACCAAAAAACAACATTATCCAAAAATAAATGGCCAAAGCTCCTATATATAGCATATAGTCGATGATATGCACTGTCACATCACTAACAGTCTTATTGTATTTTGAGAGTATCAAGGTAACAAAAGTTTCTGTATTAAACGTAAGAAGTATGACCAATATAATGAGTATATCTTGGGTAAGTAGCCGTGTAAGCACGGAATCTCCCATAGTCCATAAACCACCTTGATTAAGTGCAGTAGTAATGAAGTCAAAATAGTATATAACTTTTGAAGCTATAAGATATAAAAATAACACTCTCCAGATTGCTGGCTTCTTTTCTTTTTTCACGCTCATAAGTATGTTCCTTTCGGCCGCCCGGCCAACGCTTTTACTACCTTCACAATATTCATAGCAACCGGACACTTTTGCACACACCGTCCGCAGCCGGTACAAGCATACGCCCCATCATTATTTTCCGGGAAATACACCAACTTGTGCATGTACCGCTGCCTAAAGCGTTCCAGCTGGCTTGTACGCGGGTTGCCGTGGGCCATTAGCGTAAAGTCCGAATACATACACGAATCCCAGCAGCGGTGGCGCAGTATTTTATCGCCTGTATCAAAATCCTGAATATCGTAGCAGTGGCAAGTGGGGCAAATAAATGTGCATGTGCCGCAGCCTAAGCAAGTGGAATACAGGCGTTCCCATTCGGGTGAATGAAACGCTTCCATCAGCGTTTTTGCCGCAACGCCTTCAAAGCTCAAATTTGCAAAAGGAAGTTTTGCGAATATCTCTTGCGCCGCCTGTTTTGCGAGTGCAAATTCTTTTTCATCTGCTGGCTCAAGAAAGCCTTTTAACTTTTCCGTTAACTTGCTACCGCGCTCTGTAAGGGGCTTCCAGTAAAAGGTATCGCCCACAAGCCATGTAGCAATATCACCGCCGGGTTTTTGGGCATCTATATCAAGCGCACCGCAAAAGCAGCTTTCCTCCGGCCGGAAGCACGCCGCTGTAATAACAACGCCGTTTTCGCGTCTGGCTTCGTAAAAAGTATCTGCGGGGTCATTTAAAAACACCTTGTCCAGCAGGCCAAGGCTTGCCGCATCGCAAGCCCGCACGCCGAATATGGCAAACGGTTCGATAGGGCTGCGCACATCTTCTATGGTAATTTCATTTTTGCGGTTTATAAAAGCGGCAATATTTTCTGTGCAAGGGAAGAAGAAATCCTTCGGCGAACGCACGGTATTCAGCACATCAAGCCGCACAATGGCGTCCGTCGTCCACTGTTCAAACTGCACCAATTCGTTTTTCTCGATGGGCAAGTACAGGGCCATTTCGCTGCTTATGGCAGAAAAAAGTGCATCCATACGGGAAGCCGGTAACTTATGCATTAGCTGCCTCCCTTCTGAGAAATGACGCTAGGCTCTACGTCATCAAAGTCGAAGCGCAATAGCGGGGAATTAAGTTCTGCCGTTTCGCCCGCCTGATAATCGCCATAAAACGTGTTCATATCCTTGATGAATTTGCGGTTTAGCAAATGCAGCGGCACACCTTGCGGGCAAACCCTTGTACACTCTCCACAGTCGGAACAACGCCCGGCAACATGGAACGCGCGTATGATATGAAACATATTTTCCTCAAATTCCGTAGCGTTTACTTTTGCGCCAACACCGGAATGCGGGTTGTCAAACACACATTTTATGCATGTGCAGGCGGGGCATGTGTTGCGGCAAGCGTTGCATCTGATGCACTTGGAAAGCTGGCCGCGCCAAAATGTAAAGCGTTCGTCGCTGTTCATTGCTTCAAGCTTAGCAACCTCGGAGAATTTATCCCCGGTTGCAGTTTCCCTAGATAACTCCGGGCAGATAATCTCGTCAAAAATCATGTGGTCTTTGCCTTTGCAGCTCAAGCATTTTTCCAAAAGCATACCTGCTAGCAGGTATATATCATCGCCGTACATTGTACGCACCATAAGATTGTCGCCGTCTTGTTCAACGCTCAAAATCCCCTTGGCGTCTCCCGCTCTCAGCTTTTCAATGTCCACTATGCCGCCGCAGCCTACGCCAACTGCGTAGACGCTTTCCCTGTTCACACGGTTTTCGCCAATCAGTTGATTTAGGCTGTACGTATCGCAAGGTTTCAAAAATACGAGTGTTTTACCGCTACTGTTTTCGACAAGATACTTACTTAAATTGCTGCCGCAAAAGCAGTTGAAAACCATATTTTCAAGGGCGGCGGAAGCTTGGAATAACATGGGCGCAGCATCGTACGGCAACTCGCCTTTTTGCCAGCTTAAAACGGCGTTGACTGCGCCGGATTCCAATAACTCGCGTGCTTTTTTAATTATTGTTTGCATCGGATATCCCCCAGCCTTTTATTTTCGCCAAGTTCGTACAGCTTGCCTACGAATTCGTTCATGACAGCGGCAAACCTTGCGCCCTCCGCGGCAGAAACCCATTCAAGGCGTGTACGTTCCTTTTCAATGCCCAGGTAATCCAGCATACTAAACAGTAGCGTCATTCTTCTGCGAGTATAGTAATTTCCGGTGGAATAGTGGCAGTCACCGGGGTGGCAGCCATTTATGATTACGCCGTCTGCGCCCCGTTGGTACGCGCGCAGCACCAGCAGCGGGTCTACACGGCAGGAGCACGGTATCCTGATAATTTTGACCTCCGCGGGGTATTCTAAGCGGCTGGAGCCTGCCAAATCCGCCCCGGCGTAGCTGCACCAGTTACAGCAAAACGAAACGACCAAGGGTTTGAAGCCTACCTGCATATCGCGTCCACCTCCGCCATAATCTGTCTGCTTGTAAAGCCTTGCAAATCCATTGCGCCGGACGGGCAAGCCACCGTGCAGGCACCGCAGCCTTGGCACAGTGCTTCGTTGACTTGCGCCATTCGGCGAACGCTGCGCTTTCCGTGGTCATTCACTTCCTTTTCGGCGTAATCAATTGCTTTGTACGGGCAAACCTGTGCGCAAGCGGAACAACCATTGCAAATGCGTTCGTCCGGACCGGCGATGCAGGGGTTGCTTATCAATTTACTTTTAGACAATATGCCCAGTGCTTTCACCGCCGCCGCGCCTGCTTGGGCAACGGTTTCCGGGATATCTTTCGGCCCTTGGCACGCACCGGAAAGGAAAATACCAGCTGTTGGGCTTTCTACCGGGCGCAGTTTGGGGTGCGCTTCTGTAAAAAAATTGTTTTGGTCCATGCTTGCCGTCAGCATGGTGGCAAGCGGGCGCACGTCAGGGGAAGCTTCTACGGCGGTGGCAAGCACAAGCAAGTCTGCATCTATGACAATTTGCTTGTCCTCCAACAAATCGGAGGCCATTACTCTAAGGCAGCCGTTTTCATCCGCCACCTTGCCTACCATGCCTTTTATATACTGCACGTCGTACTGTTCCACTGCGCGGCGGTAAAATTCGTCAAAGTTTTTGCCCGGCGTGCGCACGTCTATATAAAACACGGTTACATCTATATCCGGGTATTTGTCCCGCAAAAGTATGGCATGTTTTGCCGTGACCATACAGCAAATTTTAGAGCAGTATGTTTTGCCCTGTTGCCCGTCCGTGCGTGAACCAACGCACTGTACAAACACGATGGACTTCGGCTTTTCGCCGTTAGAGAGCCGCACGATTTTGCCACCTGTAGGGCCTGCGGCGTTCATCATACGCTCAAACTCAAGGGATGTGAGCACATCCGGTGATGTACCGTATAGATATTCCCCATATTGCGTTGGGGAAAGAGGCTTGAAGCCCGTAGCGGCGATAATCACGCCATACTCCTGTGTGATTATCTCGTCCTGCTGCTCGAAATCAATGGCGTTTGTGCCGCAAATCCTTTTACAAAGCCCGCACTTACCTGTCCGAAAAAATGTGCAATTTTCTTTGTCGATAACAGGCTTATTTGGCACGGCTTGCGCAAAGGGTATATGTATAGCAGGGCGGTTGCAAAGCCCTTCGTCAAACTCGCTTTTTGCTTTTTTCGCGGGGCATTTTACTATGCAATCACCGCAGCCGTTGCACAGTTCACGGTTTACATAACCGGCTCTTTGCCGGATTTTAACGGTGAAATTCCCCACGTAGCCGGAGATTTCTTCCACCTCGCTGTATGTATATAAAGAAATATTTTGGTGTTGGGCGGCGTCAACCATTTTGGGGGTCAAAATACAGGCAGAGCAGTCTAGGGTTGGGAATGTTTTGTCAAGCTGCGCCATTCTGCCGCCTATGGTGGGCGACTTTTCCACAATGTCTACTGCGTACCCCGCGTCTGCGATATCCAGCGCGGTTTGGATGCCGGCAATGCCGCCGCCTATCACAAGCGCGCGCTTAACAACGCCACTTTCCCCGGGGAATAATGGCTTGCTTAAATAAAGCTTGGCGACTGCCGCGCGCATAAGCACAACGGCCTTGCCTGTGGCCGCTTTTTTATCCCTATGCACCCAGGAACAATGCTCGCGGATATTTGCCATTTGTACCATGTATGGGTTTAACCCCGCCGCAGACGCGGCTTTGCGGAAAGTGGCTTCGTGCATTCTGGGGGAACAGGCGCAAATAACCACCCCGGTTAAGCCATGCTCGACAATGGCATTGCGGACGATGGATTGACCGCCTTCCGAACACATGTATTGATATTCGGCAGCATAAACAACGCCGGGTTCATCGGTTGCCGCTTCTACAACCGTAGCAATATCCACAGTCCCTGCAATATTACTGCCGCACCAACAGACAAACACGCCTATTTTTTGCAATATGTTCAACTCCCGTTATGTTGGAATAATGTTGCGTTTACGTGTAGGGGCGGCAATCTGCCGCCCGCGGAATTGCAAAATACATTAGGTAGTGCAAATTTTATCATAAACGGGCGGCAGGTTGCCGCCCCTACAATATGGTGTTCGTACTATTTGCTGTATTTCCTGAACGCACTGACAAGCAGTTGCTGCGGTATTTCCGGGTCGAGTTCTATCAATTCCGGTATGCCATCAGGTGTTAAATAATTTTTGCCCTGCTGCCTGATAATGGCCAGCCGCACAGCTTCTACAAAGGCTCCGGGTTTAACGCCACGGGGGCATCGCTCGGCACAGGCAAGGCATGAAAGGCATTTCCATAGGGATTCTGATTCCCAAAGCGCATCGATATTTTTTTCGGCCAAATGCTTTACAAATTTATGCGGGTTAACGTCCATTTCGGAGGGACAAGTTGCCGTACATTTGCCGCATCTGATGCATCTTTTAGGGTCTGTGCCGCTTATTTGGATAGCTTCTTCGGCTACATTTATACTGCTGCCTTGCATGATGACTCCTCCTGCCGTTTACAATGAAGAAAATGCTCATTTTCAGCCTTTTTTACTTTTTTATTTAATCTTTTTTGCGATAACCTTCCAAAATTGTGTGATGTAAAATGCGGCGAGAGATAAACCGTATACATAAACTACGATTTCAAATATTGCGTTAAATGTTATCGTTTTTAAAAATCCCGAATAAAAACCAAACATAAGACCATTTAATGCATGGAAAATCAAGCCTCCCGCATTTATTAACCCTGCCAACACGGCTAATGTGTCAGATTTTTTTAACAATGAATACACCAGAAGCCATGATAACAAAGTAAAAACAATGTTGGGTAATGCGAACGACATAAACCACGGCACATATCCATAAACGACTTCCTCCGGCGGAAGCACCCCAAAAAACCTGACGAGGTACAATGTGTTTACCGTTGCGTTGAAGATGCTTAATACAATAAGTAATTTACGGTGTGACATATAAATCTCCTTGGCAATTATTTTCATAGACGTTTATTTTCATAGGTTATTTGTTGCACCCAACGCTTTGGCCAATAACTCCGTAAAATAATACACAGGCAGGTTATCTCCTGCATCACCCTGCGTAAGATTATACAAGCACAACGGACATGCCGTAATCATCGCATCCGCGCCTTTCGCGGCGCACGAATCCAATATTTTTTTACAACAGCCCTGTACCAACTCCTTATCGTCAATGGCGGCGTAGCTGCCGCAGCATTCGTTACGGTATGCATATATCACCGGCTCCGCACCAATAGCCCGGATAAAATCCTCCATAATTGAAGGGTTCTCCGGGTTATCAAACTGCATTGTACCACTGGGGCGAAGCAGCAAGCAGCCATAGTAAGCCCCTATTTTGCGCCCGGTAAGCGGGTTGACAACGTGCTTGCTAAGCTCGTTAAAGCCGATATCATCGCGCAGCATTTCTAAGTAATGTACCACTTTGGTGGTGCCTGTATATGGCGTTTCGAATTGCGAATAATTATTTGCCTTAGCCCGGATATCCGTATCGTTACGCATATCATTATTAACGCGTTTGATAACGTGGTGGCAGGCCGAACAAAGTGTAAGCAAGTCTCTTTCCTTCCGGTTGGCTTCTTCAAGCGTACGAACAGCCGAAAGTTTTGTGGCTATTTCATCTTTTGCCATGGGGTAGACTGCACCGCAGCATTGCCATTCGTCCATTTCTATTGCGTCAATGCCAAGCATTTCCATCGATTTTTTAGCATATTTGTCAAGTTTTTTAGCCTTTGTTTTAAGTGTGCAACCGGGATAATACAGATATGCCATAGCCGCGCCCCTTTAATTTTGCTTTGTCAAAATGACGTCTATTCTATTATAACAAATTTATTACAAATTGCCCAATATCTCATTATAACGCCGCGTAGCAAGTTGGCTTGGCTTGCCTTTTTTGCAAAATTCCAGCTTTGTAAGCTTTGGCGAGTTTCTTTCAACTATAATCATGCCATCCACTAATTTGGCTTGCAACGCTGTACATGCCTCCAGAAATCTTTTATCTTTTTTTGCCTTATCATAAAAAGACAGCACATAAACATAATAGAACAAATTGTAATCCCACAAGGGATATTCTACTTGCATAAATCGTGTGCCAATGCCATATTGGCAGGGGCCTATGGGCGTTTTAATTGTCCAGTGCATGAGCAAAAACTCCACGGCTTTATCCAGGGCAGGCTCGTTGTTTAGGTAATTGCTAAAGCGAAAGGCATCCAAAACATTAAGCGTTGGCAGGGGATTTGAATATTCCGTTTCCGGGCCGCGCCCAAAGGAAAATTTGTTGCACCGCCAGCCCCCATTCGTATAGGGAGTGTCCAGAAAATACTGAAATGTTTTTTGAATCCTTTCGTCTGCCTGATACCCCATACGGCACAGCAAACTTACTATATAAGCCGTATGGCATGGGAGGATTCCGCCGGTGGGGTAGGCCCTGAAACGCCCGTCCGGTTTCCACGTATTAAAAAACAACTCGGACACAGCTTTTAATATTGGGGCGGAGGGTTTCATACCCAATTCCAAAAGCATGAGTGCGCTGCTGTAAGCGGAAAAGGCGCCGCCTTTCAGTAGGCGGTTGTCCGGGGTAGTCCAGTAATCTGCGCCGTTATCGTGCCTGTGGGATAGTATTTCGTCAATGTCTGCTTGGTATTTGTTCGGTGCCATATGTATCACACTCCCTACGCACCACAAATTATAAAGCCCGAAAGCGGTTTGTACAATCATTTTCGCCCTAGTCAACTGGTCGGAGTCTGTTACCGGCTAAAAAATGGGCTTCGCCGCGCGTTTCGTAGAGACCAGTTTCCTAGCGGATAAAAAAATTCAGTTGGTGATAAAATATCACCAACTGAATTTGCACACAGCCCATTATTTGAAAATCTCTTTTATCCACGTTTCACTTTTTACAATATACTGCAACATCTCACGGTTGGTTTTTGTCAACTCCTTAAACTCGGCGATGGTGTCGAAATACGCTACGCAAACCATTTGAATAGAACAAAGCACATAGTACACAGCCTGCTTTTCTTCCGGGGTTAGCGGGCTGATACTGTCGTAGCCGTGCAAAATCCCCTCCAGTACAAGCGGCCATTTTTCTTCGATGTTATCTACGCCGCGCCATTCGCACAAAAGCCCTGTGGAGCAATAGCATATGTCACGCAAGCGGATATCCTTTTCGCTAAGGTCGAAGTCTATAAAGCCGCTAATTTCGCCATTGTGAAAAAGAATATTGGACGGGTTTGGATCACGGTGAATCAACTGCTTTGGCAGCTTATCGAAAAGCTTGCCAAATGCTTGAATATAGTCTTCGAAAAACTCCGCAGAAAGCCCCATATTCCATTGCGCGTTTTGCTTTTGCACATTGGGTAATGCCCAGCCGGTTACATCTTTGTACAGGTTGGTGTCGTCGGGCATGATATCAGGTTCAACTTCTTTTAGGGCGGTGTGCAACCGTGCCAAACCTTGCCCATATTTGTAGCCAAAATCGTAGCGGTTATCGCCAAAGCGGTCTTCCTTGGAAAGGGGGTTCCCCGGCAGGCTATAATATAGCGTAAAAATTTGCTCGCCGTCGATGTATTTCTCCCCTGTTTTTGTGGGCAGCGTTTTTGCGGCCGTGAAGCCTTGCGCCGCGAGGGCTTTTGTGATGCGTATGTTTTTTAGCATTTGGTCACGGGGGCCAAATTTTAGTACGTAGTCGTTACCCACTTTCCATACGTTACCGGACACTTTTGCACCGTCTAAAATCCATATGTCGCCCAGCGGCAGGTCTTGCGGGATATCCCAATTGGTTAAAATTTTTCTTAATTCATGTGTTTGCATAATGGTAAATCCTCCTGATTGTTTTGGTTGATATCCTCCATATAGGGAGAGATATTTCCTGGGAGAACAACCGTACATGCGTGTAAATGCTTTGTAAAACCCTGCGTAGGTGTCAAATCCGTACTCCGGTGCAACGTCTGTGCCTTTGCGCCCATTGGAAATTTCCATAAGTGCGTTGTCTATGCGGTGCTTTGCGATGTATGCCATAACCGGCAGCCCTGTTTCTTGGGAAAACATTCGGCAAAAATGCCATAGAGAATAACCTGCCATGTCGGCAAGTTCGGCGGCGGTTATTTCGGATTTTAAGTTTGCGTCGATGTATTGCAGGATTTGTTGCATGTGTTGTGCTCCTATTCTTCTGACCAGTCACATGCATTGTATCAGGAGCATGCTGCAAAAACATTTCCGTGCTTGCTTAATTGCTATATCGCGGTGCGCTCTTTTAATTCGTTTTCAACAAATTGCCTGATGTATGGCGCGCTTTCCGGCGTTACCAAAAATTCGAAGCAATTATACCTGCATTTTTGAAAATGCGCGTCTCCAATAGTAAAATCATAACCAATGCATTTGGGGCTGCATCCGTTATTAACCAACCTTTTGCACATACCGGCACTGTCGATAGACTGCACCATTTCCGGCGGCAATGCGTTTAAGAAATCCGGATATTTGCCTATGTTCTCGCCGTAAATACGAACCAACAAGCCGTGCTTTTTAAGCAGTAAGTTTATAACGGTCTTTTTTGTCTTGGTATGCTTATGGGAACTAAGCAGGCCGGTTTTCTTTTCTTCGAAAGTTGCTTTGCAGCCATTATCCAGCAGATAGTTATGCAATTCCTGCACAAAAGTCTGGTCATATTCATCCAGCACCGCTGCTAAAAATTGCTCGTAGCTTAGTTTTTCTTGTGCCATTGGGCACCTCCTTAAAATTTGTCTTGCATTTTATAAGTTGCCTGCTGCATAATTACCGGGGTCATCTGTAAATTGTATGGTGTAGCGTTCCGTTGTAAAGCGCAGAATCAACAAATTCGGGTCATCCACACCGGTCCAATGCCCTGCGCCATCAAAAAACGGAAACCAGTTTTCTTTTTTTGTTTTCATGTCGGTGCAAGCCTCGACTGTACCAACCAGATTTATGGTATAGGCGCCGGAATTAATGCATACGCAAGCCTTGTTGTTCTTGGCAATGCGCCCTGCATACGGCCTATCCATTGCAGTGTTAAAGGTCAGCCATTTTATACCGTCGGCTTTTGTGATGCAAAACGTTGTTGCGGAGGGGTAGCCGTTTTCATCTATTAATGAAAGCGCGGCGTAGCCTTCCATGCCGCCAAGCTTATACTCCGACATCGAATTGATGAGTTCACTTGCTCTTTTAATAACTTCCTGATTCATTTTTCAACAACCTTCTTTCTGAGTTTTTTGTAAGTATAACATAAGAAACAGGACAACTGTGTGTCTTGTTAAGATATTAAAGGCCTGCCTGCAAGGTCGGCCGTAGGCGTTAATACGCTCCCGGGGAATGTTCCCGTGGAGATAGAATTTTTGGTGGAAATTGAGGGGTGATGATTATTAAGACAGAAACATTAATAACAGTGCTTAGCAAAATGTTGTGCGCGGATATAGCCGGCGCAGATTACAATGCCACAGAGCTGCGCGGCGGTACAGTGGGTGATGTGCAGCTTGTAGAAGGCACAGCCAAAACAAAAAACGGTATTAAGTACCCATACAAAATAGTGCTGAAAACCCAAGAAAAATGGGAACGCCCGGGCGACCCGCATTCCTGGCGGCGGGAGTATGATTTGTATGCGTCAGGCTTAGGCGCGATTTTACCGGATACCATCCGCTGGCCAAAATCCTACCATACCGAAATAAACGGCGACGAAATTCAGATTTGGATGGAATATGTAGACGGCGTATGCGGCGACGGCCTATCAATAGAAATGCTTGAACAGGCAGCTTTTGAACTGGGCCGTTTCCAAGGTATGTTGCACAGCCGGCCGGAATTATTGCAAGATATCTCCAATCTTGGTGACACGGGCTATTTGAAGCGGGATTACGAGCAATGGCACACCCAAGCATACAGCTACGAAGATATAATTTCCTACGGCCCGCTGCCGGAATACCGCAAACAAGCACTCAAAGACGGCAGGTTGCGGCTGCTCGAAGGCAAATCTTTCGAATACAGCTTTTTGCGCTCCGGCGAATGCGATATTCCGCAGCACTTGAAGCAGATGATTTTTGATATCGACGACAATATGGATAATCTGTTCAAAGAAATTGCCGGCTTGCCTGTAGTCCTGTGTCATAGGGACTTTTGGATTGAAAATATCATTTACGATAACGGAAAAATCCGCCTGATTGACTGGGATACCGCCGGGTGGGGTTACTTGGGCGAAGATATTGCAAGCCTTATTTCAGACGACGTTGATTATGATTATTTTGAGGAACTATGCCAAAGGTTGGTTCCGGCTTACTACAAAGGCATTGCCGAGTACATGGACATTTCTGATGTCAGCAATAAATTTATCCGCGAAATGATTCTGCTTAAATTCGGATATAGGAAGGTAGAAAGTTACCTGTTTGCGGAAACAGACGAAGAAAAAAATGATATGGTGCGTGAGTTGCAGAAGATATATGACTATAGCCTAATAGGGTGTTGATTTTGATATAATTTGAAAAGCGGCTCCGCCGCGCGTTTCGTACAGACGTCGGACAATGAGCAAAGTGAGTGTTTCCCGTCCGAGCAATTTCCTAGCAATTGTAAAAAGCCCGGGAAACTGATGATTCTCCGGGCTTTTAGTGTTTGCGTTGCACCCTTTGTGCAAGCTAATCAAATGCTTATTTTTAGGTGCTTGTGCAGATATGCCAATGTATTCCGAAGCGATCTTGTACATCTCCACATAAAGTAGCCCAAAATTGCGGAGCTAATGCTCCAACAACTTGTCCGCCATCTGCAAGTTTATGAAAAACAGAAGTTACCTCTTCGACAGAATCAAGGGAAAGCATCAGAGAGAAATAGTCTCCTGCTATTGGTGCTGTTCCTCCATCGGTCATTGTAATTTGTGTGCCAAATATCAACACCTCGGAATGCATTACGAAATTTGGCGGCAAAGACTCATCCATGCCGGAGTTTGGCGGCGCATCGCGGAAATAGGCAACCTCTTTCACCTCCGCGCCAAGTGCCTCCTTGTAAAATGTAAGGGCTTCATCGCAATTGCCTTGAAAACTAATTGTTGTGATAAGCATGTTACGTTCCTTTCCTTAATTTATTTAACGTAGGATTTATTCTACCCAAGTCACTTTTTCTTCCTCGTACTTACCGCGTGGGTTCGGGAATTCGTCTTTTTCACCGATGGCTATTAGGCAAAATGGGATTTCGTCCGGGGCGGTGCCAAGCACGTTTGCAATGGTTTCCATTGTGGTTTCACGCGGGTAAACGCCGCACCAGCAAGAGCCCAGCCCCAAAGCTTCCGCTTGAATTAAAATATTTTCCGTTGCGGCGCCGCAGTCTTGCGGATAAAAACCGTGTGGTAAGCCATTTTGTACGTTTTCCTGGCTTTTGGGCAATGCTACAATGGCAATACATAATTGCGCGGTGCGCATCATCCCTGCCCACGGGTGAACTTCCGCAAGCTTGTTTAACAACTCGCGGTTGGTGATGGCAATAAAACGCCATGGGCGGGTGTTACATGCAGACGGGCTAAGCATTGCCGCCTCCAGCAAAGCGCGGGTTTGTTCTTTTGTTACAGGTGTTGATGTAAATTTGCGCGTACTGCGCCGTGTTAAAATGTGTTGTAAAACCATAGTCATACACCTCCGAATTTTTATAAGAAGGATAACAGAAAATGTGCGGGAGTGAAAGATTAAGAATATTTTTTTGTGCCTTATTTGGTGCCGCTTTTTAGCGGCTTAATTTTATTCTCCAACTTAAACCATTCGAGAATCACCTTGGCATCATCAAGTGTTGGGTCGCAAAAATAGAATGGCCCTCCATGGCATTTTGATATTTCTATGGCTTCGGGGAACCTTTCTGCCAATTCTACCACAACTTCGGGATTGGTGATATAGATTTTTTTTAATGGAAGCCGAATAACCAGCGCATAGTTAAGTGTGCCCGGCGGCATGTGGAATTGCTCGTGATAAGATTTATCGCTGCCGAAGTTCAACCACGCTTTGGAGCCTTTTTTGTATATATTCCCCCTATGATGAATAAATCCGTGCCTGATTGCTTCGTCGTGCAGCCAAAACATCACTTCGCGCTGTGCTTCCGGCAGCCAATCTGCATTCGCCAAAAAGTGGATATCGTGAGTTTGGGTTGCGGGGTCTTCTACATAACGGTAGGAAAAGCTTGAGGGATTATACCAATTTATTTTATAGCAGCCCTCAAAACAGTCATCGCCGCAATCGCCGCAGCTTGACGCACCGTTGCTGATTGGTTTGCAATAGTCTTTCAGCACGTTTATGACATTTGGGCTGTCTGGGTATGACATCGAAAATGTTTCGGAATTGCCTTCAAAATCCTCAAAATGGAAGCCCATGGCCGTCAATCCGTTAATTATTTTCTTGACCGTGCCCTTTGGACGCTCCTTGATACGGTCGGCGTAGTCGAAATGATATCGCTCAACGACGGATACGTCGTCCTCGTGGCTGTACGGGTTGACTAATGCTCCGAAAACCTGCATTACATTGTTTTCATAGCCCCATTCGGCGGGGTTGCGCACGATGTCCTCATGAATGGAAATGATAATCCCTTGTAATGTCGCAAATGCTTGTACGTACTCGTCGTTGGTTAGCTTGGACAGACGCCTTGGGTTAATTTTTGTACCGGGTGGAATAGGAACAGTCACTCTTGCACTTGTTCTGCTGCCGGCGGTGATTGTGCTTGCGGAATCTTCCCAATTGCGCCGGAAATATTCTTGAATGGCATTTTCAAATACCGGGGATGCTTTTGCACAATAGTTTGAAAGCTCCCGCAAAAATTTTCTTGCGTTTTCTAAAACAGTTACGCCGTGATACTGGTTATGCATGTAGGTTTTGATTGTGTCGGGTGTGGGTTCTGCATCGCCTAAAATATTTAAGACTTCATCAAGGGAGGCCATGTACTTGTCGATAACACCTTGTTTTTTCTTCTTCTCGATGAGGTAACTGCGGTATGCTTCCTTGTCAAAGCCATTCCATTCCGCATCGCCCAAGCCCGGTGCTGTTGTTTCGCTGAAAAATTGAGCCTGCATGATTGCAGACCGTGCCGCTTGCTTTAGTTCCCAAGCTTTACGGACTTCTTTGACGTGCTTCGTCATTTCGCGCGCCATCGCTTTGATTTGCGTTGGTGTTCTGCCGAGCAGTTGTGCCAGCAATGCGCAAGCTTCCTTTTCGCATTTGGCGGCTTTTCGTATAAGCGTAGCCATTTGCTCGCGGGTTTCTATGTCTTTTAGGCCGTGTTTTTCCCGCAGCTTTATAATTTGTGGGGCGTAATCTGCCGCGGCTTTAAGCAGGCGTGCGCACTCCTTAAATTCGGTAGCCTTGTCCGGATGCCTTTCCGCCATCAAGTGCATATAAGCCGCCGCATAGCCACGTTCAACCAGCATTTTTTCTGCGTCTTTTTGCGCGTCTTCAACATTGTTAGGGAAATTATCGTCCTCAAGCGCTAATGCCCAGGCTTCGTATGCGGTTTGTCCGCCGTAGAAAATATCATCCCCGCCATACGTTGCCACTTCTCCTGTGGTCATGAGCATTAAGGCATTTTCCAGTACTTGGTTATCTGTTGTAGGGCTAACTATTTCTTCGCCAATGGACATAATCGCCTCGGTGTTTTCCCACCAGTTATCTTTGATGAAGTATCCAGACTCGTCAAATGCGCCGCCTCCCCAAAAATCCTGGAATAAGCTCCACCCCAGTAATGTTTCACCATTGTTGCGGTAGCCGGTTATAACGCTGGCTTCCGGCGGGCCAACAACACCCAAAGCAATAACGGGGCGTCCACAATCAATTTCAGATTTAATTAATGCAATGGCCTCGTTTTTGTCGATTGATTTTTTGTGCTTTTCGGAAATCTTGAACCGACGCCCCGCACCTTTGAAACTGAGTTCGAAAGGCGTGAGGTGTTGGTCATAAGTGAAGCGAATGTCTATGGCGGCAATATTCCAGCCATCCCTGTCCCAGCGTTGACGGAATGCCGCGCCGGAATACGCCATAATTTCCATATAGTTGATATTTTGCCCCATGTAGTTTAGCACCGATTGCAGGCACATGGGAAAAGGCAGGTTTTGTTCCTCCCCGTCTACTTTCCGCCCAAAATACACTTTGGGTACGCCATACAAAACACAACTGTCTTCGGTTTTTTTCAATGCTCCCATTTCGTTTACCTCCTTGATATGTTGGAGTGTAAACATTGGGCTGGCCGCTCGTTTTGCGAGCTGCTCGCCCATGCGGATTGGATTATCGTGCTGTAGGATAACGGGGGCGTAAACGCCAGGACATATTATCCTTCGCCCGCATAAATATGCCGACTGCTTGAATTGTGAAGGTGTTAATCCTGTGTTGCGCCGGAATGCTCTTGCAAATGTATCGGCATTTGTAAAGTCGTATTCCAATGCAATTTCCGTTATGCTTTTTTTGGAATGGCGAATTTCAAATGCGGCGTTAGCAATTTTCCTGGCAAGAATATAACGGGACAAAGAGACATGAACGATTTGCTTGAAAAAGTCGCGTATGTGATGATATGAATAGCCGACGGTTTCCTCCAGTTGGCTATAGTCAGTATCATTTTTGATATTTCCTTCGATTTTGGCAGCAAGCCGGCATATGTCCATTACATAATCCAATTGGCTCACACTCTTTCTAAATGGGGCGCTGCCCCAAACCCCGCCGCTACGCAGGGAATGAATCCCTGCTTCGCTTCCTCGCTGCGCTGCGGGAAGCGGCGTAGCCGCTTTGCATCTTCCGGAAGTAAGGCTATTATAACAAATACATATCGACGTTTTTGAGGAAGTTGCTGCATGCTAAACTACTCTACATCGTTCCAATTTGCCAGCGTCTGCCGCATATAGCCTACAACATCTACATCGTATACATTTTCCAATAATTCGCCGGTAATTATATGCTTACCAAGCCCCGCAATTTTACCGTTACGCATGGCAAGTACATTCTCGCTTAGCCGCATGGCATGGTTTATATCATGTAAAACGCCAACAATAGAACGGTTATTGTCCACCGCCCATGTAATTAAATAGTCCAGTAGTTCTACCTGATATTTTAGGTCAAGGTGGTTTGTGGGTTCGTCCAGCAAAATAATTTGTGGGTCTTGGGCAAGTGTGCGGGCTAAAAAAATCCGCTGCAACTGCCCGCCGGACAATTTTGTAATGTCCCGGTCTTTTGCGTCCAGCATGTCTACGGATTTTAGGCAGCGTGCTACCATTTCCTTATCTTTCGCAGATGTTGTTGCCAAAAGCCCGCTTTTTTCGTGAACATACCGCCCCATCATCACCGTGTCGTACACAGAATAGGAAAAATACAGCGGTGATATTTGGCTTAGCATTGCCACTTTTGCAGATATTGCTTTGCGCTTCATACGGTTGAGGGGCTTGCCGTTTAGTGTAATTTCACCTTTATATGGCAACAACCCCGCCATGACTTTTAGCAAGGTGGATTTGCCGCAGCCGTTGGCGCCAATAATAGACAAGTTTTGCCCCGGTATAATTTCGAACGAGATATTGTGAATGACGTCCACTCCGCCATAGCCCGCGCTAACATTTTCAAGCTTTAGCATGCTTAGCCCCCCTGCCCCGTGAAAAATATACATACGCAAAAAACGGCGCGCCAACCAGCGCACTCACAACCCCAACCGGCAACTCTCCGGGGCTTACAACGGTGCGGGCTACAAGGTCGCAAACCATCATAAAAGCGCCGCCAAAAATTGCAGATAACGGAATAATAAGCCTATGCCGCGAGCCGAATATACGCCGCACAATATGGGGCGCAACCAAATCTACAAAGCCGATAATGCCCACAAATGCAATGGCACTGCCCGTAATTGCGGCAGAAATGATTAACAATATCCACTTGACTTGCCGCAGATTAATGCCCATAAGCTGCGATTGCTCCTCGCCAAAAGTCATAATATCCAGCTCGCGGTGGTAGCGCAAGGCCAGCAATACGCCTACAAGCATTATGGGTGCTAAAATGGTAACCGGGTTCCACCCACGCCCCAAAAAACTTCCCATCTGCCAAAAGATGAGCCGTTGTGCGGATTCCTGATTCAACGCCATGAGCAAAGTAGAGATGGAGTTAATAAAAAGCGAAAGCACCATTCCCACTAAAATAATGGTATTGTTGTCCATTCTGCCGTCCATTTTTGATGCCATGGCAATGACAAGCAAAATGGTAAGCATACCAAAAACAAACCCCAGTAAGGGCAAGGCGAAATTTGATAAGCTAATGATGTTAAACATGAGAAAAAATGAGGGAACGCCCATAAAAAGTACCATTGCCGCCCCAAGCGAAGCCCCGCTGGAAACCCCAAGCGTAAAAGATGACGCAAGCGGGTTGCGCAAAACACTTTGCATAATAGCCCCGCTTACGGCAAGCGCCGCCCCAACAATAAACGCCAAAAGGGCACGTGGAAGGCGTATTTCCCAAACAATATTTACACGCGTGGCTGCTATATCGTATAAATCGCCTATGCCAATGGTGCGGGCCAGTATAATGTGAATAATATCCCCAGGCGGTATGTTTACACTGCCAATGGCAATTGCAAGAACAAATACCACGGTTAAAATTGCAATGGAAATAAATATTTTTGTGGCGTTCATCAATACACCTCTTAGTTGGTTCAGTTGGTCGGGTTTTCTGACCAACTGAAATTCTGATAACCATAATTTTTCAACTGGTCGAATTCTTCGACCGGTTGAAAAGGCAGGTACAAATCCTAGCAAACAAGAAAGCGGCTCTGCCGCTTTCCACTAGCCTGCGGACAGTGATAACGTTTCCCGTCCGCCAAACAAAGTTCAATTTCTTAGAGAACAAAAAAACGCGCCCGGGTGTTTAGCGGCGCGTGCAATAACACATCGCCTCGGTCGGGGAAGCCACGGATTATTAGCGTATCTGACTTATCGGCTGCACACGAATAGCGCCGCATCACAGTGACCCGTTCGCAGGGAGTCTCACCCTATTCCGCTAAAGGTTTACACAGCGATTATACACCGCAAAAAATTTTCATACAACAAAAATTTTCGGACAACCCCTTGCATTTGCCATTGTCCTGTGATATTATCAAAGGCGTTGGGAGGGTTCCCGAGTGGCCAAAGGGGACGGACTGTAACTCCGTTAGCTCAGCTTTCGAAGGTTCAAATCCTTCTCCTCCCATCCCCCCCATTTAAGCCTTCGTCGCTCACATGCGA
>Ga0123355_10001170_pt1 | contig 36392 bp, 27 predicted proteins | sample TergutEmb28metaG_3_FD_89872 | JGI IMG/M metagenome (GOLD analysis project Ga0123355, IMG submission 89872) | Embiratermes neotenicus P1 segment gut microbial communities from Petit-Saut dam, French Guiana - Emb289 P1 | ecosystem: Host-associated > Arthropoda: Insects > Digestive system > Gut ...
CAGACGGCATACACAGTCAGGTGTGAAGAACTGACCCTTCCAGTGATTCATCAACTCAAGTTCCGTATAAATTCCGCCCAAAACGTCAACACAACCCTCCTGCTCCAACGCCAAAATAATTTCGGTAAACATCATTGGGAACAGTGCCTGTGTCTTCGGTTCGTACTGCCCGATTCGTCTCAGGTATTCATCCTCGCGTGCTTGTATCCAATGCAGCGGTTGCGCAATAGCAGCAGCACCCATAAACATAAGATCATCCCATATCCTCCATACGGATGTCATAGATGCTGCCTGCTGGATTAGTTTAACTAACTCCTGCCGATGGTCCTGGCCCGACCAGCGTATGATTTGCCCTCGACGGCTCATTACAATCCTCCACTCATAAAATAAGCGGTTGAGGATCTTCGTCCCCAACCGCACAGTTTATTTTTTCAAAGCATCTTGTTTCGGAAACCAATACCCATAATCTACAAAGAAACACAATAATGGAAGGAGTTCGTTCGGCAGTGTTTCGTTCGCTGCAAGCGAGAGAAACATGGCGGAACGAATCCTGTAATGGTTGTGTTTAATTTGGTAAAGGAGCAAATCCTGGTGTGATCCCGCAGAGCCCCCTGGGCTCGGAGCGGATCTCACCGTGGATTTGCGAAATCCTTGTATAATCGTTACATTGGATAACACCGCAATGTACCACACTAAAGCTAATATAGTTATGCATTATGGATATTTTTTTACTTGCATTTGCAATCTACGTATTAATAAAACTGGTGACTCGTGATTATCACAAGCTCTGGGACTGGGCGGATACAGGTGGCAACAGCAATCCGAGATTTGATAAGTGCTGGCTTACCAAAGCGCATCGGTAGTCAACTCACTTATAAATCTGCATCTTCATCAATCTCAAGAGCCCGTCGTCATCTGGAGGATCCTCCTGCGCGCCGCCCACACTTCTTACATTTATAAACTCCGGGTCAAACCTCGAAGCATCTTGTTGAAGCACAAGATAATGCATTGCAAATGTAGAATGAATATAAATAGAGCAAGGTTATTCCAATTTGATAACTATGCCGTCTACCCTGCGGACCATATCGCCTATTTCCAGTTGTTGAAATTGCAATGAAGATATTGACCACCGGCGCACTACTTTATCACTGTCAACGGTAGCACCAATTACAATAGTAGTGAACGTAGCTCTGCGATTGTGTACACCGTAATCAAAATCAATGATGACAGCAGTTCCCTCTATTGGCAGCCTTTCACCACAGCCAACAAGCGCACTCAGCAATACAATGATCAAGCACACAAATACAGCTTCCTTACATTTAGACTTAAATAGGCACATACTGTTCACCAACCTTATGGCAAAATTTTATTCCCTTTTGTAATCTACGATAGCGGTGAATTAAACGAATTCCTGTGCACATCCTCGGGAAACAACTCCTCACGTCGTATAAAGTATTAATATATCGGGGGTTCGATTTCATAACCCCAGGACTTATCAACACTTACGACATTGGCTGTGAATTCACACCTGTCCAGAAGACTCCGCACGCCGGACCAGGGGATGCTGGAGGCACCTCCACCGTTCTTACTTTTTATTACTTTAGCGGAACACTTAAAGCATTTGCATTTTATGCAAATTATTCATTACAAATAGGGATTACGCTTACACTGCCAAGTCTGCTTTGATGCATTTTTCTACATCGGCACCATGTTTGACACTGTATTGTTGTAGCAAATAATTGATGTACTCTCGCTCCACCATGCGATAATAGCTGATAAGACCCCCCAGCACCTGTATATCGTTAAGACTCCAGTTGTTACCAGACTTTCTATCACGCATATAATTTTCTAACATTGCCTTAAACGTTTTCTTCCGCTTGTGGCCGATAGTGATTTCATTCTTACTATTAAGCATCAGCCCCAAGTTCCAGTTGCGCCCTGCAGACGAACCATAACGTGTTTTCTCCGGCTTAATACAAAACGGTGCTTGGAATTCTGCCAGCGTGTCCATCACCAGCTTCTGTACCAAGTCTTTGTCAAAGTCAATCTTGCAGGAGATTAATAAATCATCAGCATAACGTGTGTAGACGAAACGCCGGTTGTCGAAGCTGCGCAGCCTGTTGCTAATTGAGTGGTCTAAGGGTATCATCATGACGTTTGTAATAAACGGCGAGATTGGTGTACCCTGCGGCAGCTCGTTGTTCAAGAAACACAAGCTTAGAGCCTTTTGTAGCTCGTCCCTGCCATCTTGCCGTTTAACAATTTCGCTAAATGGAAATACCAGCGACAGCATATCTAATACGAATTGCGGTGTGGTGCTGCCAAAGAAATCTGCATAATCGAGCTTGAAAAACCACTTGCTTTCATTTCTCTGGTGCCGTTTGATAGCGTTAATAGTACTGCGACCCTTTACATATGCAAATGCTGTGGTATGATACAGTGCAAACATATTATTTTCAAACAATGTCTTTAGTTCCCGTAACGCATTCATCAACTCTTGCTGCGGCGCATCTATACGCCGCAAGCCGCCGGAACTTTTAGGTATGTGGAACGTGTGATATAAAGAAGCTCTGTCCTGTGCGAACAGAGCCTCCTTAGACTGGTTAAAATCACTTAACAATCTAACCATTCGCGATATATTGGCGTTTTCCAGTAATTTAGTATTTGGCTGTGCAACCCAATATGTGCGTGTGTTGGTTATGTTGGGCATTACATATTTACTCAGGTCGTCTACACCTGCCATGATATCATCAAAACTCATTTGATAGTAAACGGGTGGTTGCCTAATCGTAATATACGGCATAGTTGTTCTTCCTTCCTTTATATAGTGCACTTGAAATCTACAAGGGTATCAACGCGTCTGCAGCATCCAGCGGAACTCGCGTACCAGCTCGCCGGTGAAATGTCAAGACCCGCACACCTCACAGGGTTACTGAACTTGACCCGGCCAAACAAAGCTGCTGCCCGCATTAGATGAGCTGAAGAACCCATTAGGCGCCTTCGAGACGCCGGCGCGTCACCTCCCCGCATCCTGACTTTTTATTACTCCGGGTTAAACCGCGAAGCACTTACTTCCGTAAGTTACTCATTTCAAGCCTTAGTTAAAATGCATCCAGTGTGAAATTAAATGCATCCATCTGTATAAACTTTTTTAGTTGCTTACCCTTGGCAAAGTTTACGAAGTTGGCAACTCCCAGCGCAGATATAATCCTGATTGTAGGTGCAACAGATAATGTCACATTGCAAGCAGATACAGGTGTTTCCGCCACTGCTTCTTCATGGGTGAAATTCATGGAGTTGATAAAATCATCAATCATACTAATGCTGCTCCATTCTGCGGCGTAACTCTGTGCATCTGTTAAGCGAGTACGAAAGTCAAACATTGCCTTTATATAGGGATTATTCTTGTTTGCTACTGCGATTTCCCTACGTAGTTCAATCGTATCAACACAAAGAAACACATAACCCGATAGCCTCTGCACTGTATATCCAAAAGGATCCGTTTTAACTGCGTCTCTAATTTCCGGGTTTATAGTACATAGCATATCAGTTAACGCATCAACTTTTGTCATGCCAATATGCTCCTGCGTGAACAGTTGGTTGGCTAGGTTATGTGGCTCCACAGTATCAAAGTCATACAGCACAAACTTTGTTAACCCAAACCTTACCAACAGCTCTGCTACAGTAGACCCAACAGAGCCACAACCAATGATGTGTATACGCTCTGTAACTTCTTCCGGCTTGAAGAAGCTATAACTTTTTGTAAGATTTAACGTACTCATCAATAACCTCCACAACCATATGGCTCGTATATACCGAATTGTTTGTAAATACCAAGCCCCGGATATTCTTCTTCCAGTTCGAGCTGTTCGGATTTTTTAGCCTTGGGCCAGTGCTTTCCTCTTTTATGAGTGACAGCCTTTTTGACTTTGGCTTTAGCATCTGTGAGGAATTCGCCTAGATCATCACCGCTAAGCAGCTTAACTTCTACATCTTTATTTTCGTACAAAATGTTATGCTGCATATCGTATACAAGCGTATGGATTGCCAATGATCTGTTCCAAACCATAAACAGATAAAACATGTCCGGTTCTAGCTGGTCTAGGATTTTCTGCCGATGGTTGTCATCTACACCTGATGGTGACACGCCCATGTTACAATGAGAGTGCCCGTGCATACGGATATTGTTGAAGGTATCATCATTAAGCTCGTACAGCCATTCAGTATATGCTTCTTGGTTGGTGTTGACTGTACTGGTCGTAACCTCCTGGGGATATACGAAAATGTCCTCTATAACAAACTCGCTATCGTTAATGCGCGATACAGTGCCATGCCAACCCACTTCATTGGAGAACTCTATAACCAATGCGATGATCTTCCTGTAGGCTTCCATGGTAAGCCAAACCGTGACATTTCTGTCCTTATAGTTGAAGCACCTGTTGTAACTAAGGGTTCCGTCAGTCATTTTGATGTCATTAAGTAGCTGGGAGAAATCAGCAACGGCCTGTTGTTTCATTTCATCTGTCATTATTATTGGTCGCGGCATACTGCGTCTCCTTCCAATTGTAATATTGCTTCCTGTGGTGTAAGTAAACTGCCATCTTGCGCTTCTATACATGTTATTGTTGTACGTGAAAATTCCTCTGCAAATTTCGCCATGACCGATGCATCGTAGAAGTTTAGGTTCCGTGCAGATACCACCGCTTGATCTATTGCGCCAACATAATCCCGTTTTTGCATATATTCTTGAAACCGCCCGGCGTAGTTACCGATACAACCAAATGATTGAATATGGGGATTAGGTAAGTAGGTACGGCTCTCTGCCGGAAGGTCAGTATGCTGCAACGGCCTCAGACCTGTCCGCATGTCAACTATATACGCCGCGCAAATGCGCAGCTTGTATATACTGTCGCTGAAAATCGTCCGGTACAGCTTCTCCATTTGCGCAGCAGTTATACGGGGATTAATGCGATGATATAAGAACCCGCCATGGTTAGACGAATATTTTTCAAAAACATCAACATCGTAGATATCTACATAGCCGTGCGCTACAAACTTTATAATGGTGCCTTCTACGTGGAGTATGGTGAGATTTTTGTTACACATGAAATATTCCATTAGCTCAGAATCGCCGGACTGCCTGTTAATACTGCTTTCCAGCCCAGCCAGTGTATACATACGATCTTGCATCATGCTATGGGTGTCACGCATCAACGCCAGATAATGCTCGTAGTCCTTTTGATGTGTTAGTATTTCACGCCGCAGTTCATCTGTTTTAATACGCTCGAAAGATGCTTCAAACCCGGCAAGCTTGCTGCGGATTATTTCCGCACGCATATCCAGGTCTTTTGCAAATGTTTCGATTAGGGTTTCGTATTCTATAGCAGATTTGTTTCCCAGGCTTTTTAGCAGGCTGGTTTCCTTTTCGGACAGGGGATTATCTGCAAACAGGTGCGGCAAATACTTGGGTATCATCATCTGCAAAGCATGAAACTGTCTTAACTCCAGCTTGTTTGTAAAAATGACAGTACATTTTTCGGAGGCATCAGTGTAGAACAACGCCTTTGCTTTGCGTGCGAAGAATATATGCAGGTCATCCCGTCTGGTGAAACCGCCCATATATCGTTTTCCTATTCCGGCATTCGCTTTAACGGTTTCCAGCATTGTACTACCAACCGATGAATGTACTGTGTGTACTATGTGGATGTTATAAGTTGATGCCTGTTGCTGCTCTGCCATACCATGCATAAACCAGTTCATGTGCTGGCTTGTTGACGCTGTGGATATATCATACTCGGTAAGGTGCAAATATTTGTAAGTAAGGCCCATACTCTCGTTTGACGGCAGCCGTTTATGGAGCAACGCACGCAATGTTGCCAGGGACGACAGGTCTAACGTGCCCAAAGTAGTACCGGTGGTGATATTTAAGAATAACCTATCTGCTACTGCTGATGTTAGTGCAGTGCCGTGAACGCGTTTGTTAAACATGACACTGACCCCCTTTCCGAAATTTTTTTATTGTCATTCCGGGTTGTCAAGAAACCCTAATGAACCAATTGCCTGTTCAATACTATCGTAAAAGATTACAGGCTTCCCCCAGTTTCTTATAACAGCACTTTGGTCTTTGCATGTTGTAATGACGAATGTACCGCCTTGAGTATTCTTTTTTGTAACTTTTAGCATATTGCGTCCAAAGGCTTCATCATAGTATATAATACCGTCAGGAAACTTATCCTTATGATACGCTTCAACTACAGACGTACTCTCGTATGGTATCGCCCTAATGACTATGCCGTGTTTAATCATTATTTTTTCTAGTGAATCCATAATCACCATGTCCTAAAAATAATATGGGGCAGCAAGCATTGTGCCGGCTGCCCCGTCAGATGTTGAGTGTTCACGCATTATCCGCCTTTACTACATTTAGCAGGTAGCATTTTTCTGTTATCCCGAAATCTGCAAAAGTTTTGTCCAGATCGCCGGGGTTAAGCGTGGATCCGTCAAGGTTCATCATGCCGGTGGTGTAGTCGATGCCTGCATCTTCTAATGCTTCACGTAAAGTAGTGTTTTCGTCAAATACCTCGCTGGTACGCTTAACATTGTTGCCCATTGTGACTTTAATCATGGTGGTCCTCCTGGTTAATAAAAATAGTTGAGGGTGCCGTTTGCACGGCCCCTCTGTATTTTACAGCTTGTTTGTAGGTAATGATTAGCTTATGCGCTAACCGTGATGCTTTCTGCGATGGAATCGCGTTCTGTACCGATTTCATCTAATACATTTGCGATTGCAGCTTCGATTTTGTTTAGACAGGCTATTGCCAGCCCAGCCTTGTCGAGTACGTATTCTTTAGCGTTCTCAACGTCAGCGGGAATGAATAGCGTTGCTGTGGCCAATTTCTTATCGTCGTTTGATACGCCGCCGAAACCGATGCCATAGTCGCTAACACTGTTAGAACCAACGCCTACCCTAAATAGAGTTTCTTTTGTTTCCTCATCAGTGATTGATAGTGCGGATGGTCGGTACTTTTTGACCGTTTCCAAGTCCGCCATTGATACAGCCGATGTAATAACATAGCTGTTTCCTGCGATTGTTACCTTTGCCATTTGAAGTTCCTCCTGAAGTATTTAGTTTGTATAGAGCGTAGGTGGCTACTGGCCTCATACACTGCTAGAATATATAATTTCAAAGGCTTTATATGCGATTTTGATATTTTTCTATTTTGTATGTTCTGTAATCACTACATATAAAATGGCAAATGACCGTGTACATATACAAGATAGACGTGGAATTAAGTCTTATTTACTGTATAATATCGTTGGTGGTAGCAGATGCATTTTATCAAGATTGTTAGCAAACAAGAAATCGAACCATATCTGCCTATGCTTAAACAAGCAAAGGCTTTAGCTGTTGACACAGAGACAACGGGACTGGATCCACACACAGACAAACTACGGCTGATTCAAATTGCAGCGGATGGGTTGCCTGTGCTTGTTATTGATTGTTTGGCTTTTCTGCCAAGCGGATTAGATATTATCAAGGACATACTTGAATCACGAGCCGTCAAAATTTTTCAAAATGCCAAGTTTGATTTACAGTTTTTGATGGCTATTGGAATCCATCCAACCCCTATTTTCGATACCATGCTTGCAGGGCAATTGCTGCGAAGTTCCGGCGGGGCTTCTCGTGCCAATTTAGATGCTTTGGCACAGCATTATCTGAACGAAACGGTACAAAAGGATGAGCAAAAAAGTGATTGGTCAGGTAAGCTAAGCGAAAATCAGCTTGCGTATGCAGCGAAAGATGCTGATATATTGCTTAGGTTACGTGAGGTCATGGTCAAGAAAATATATGAGAACCACTTATCCGAAATAGCACTGATTGAATTTTCATGTGCAATAGCAATCGCACAAATCGAATATACAGGGATTCGCTTAGATATTCCGAGATGGAATACTGTTCTTGCCAAAACCATGAAAGAGCGGGATGAGGCATTAAATGTTTTATATACCTATACAGGAAAGCCTATTATCCAGATGAGTTTATTTGGCGATGAAGATGTTGTTATTGGGCATAACTTTGATAGCAACCCATTGGTGTTAAAACTGCTCAAATCAAACGGCATACACACGGCTTCCACGTCGAAACAGGATTTGGCACCTCACGCCAAGCACCCACTTGTGCAAGCCCTCTCCGCATATCGAAAAGCCGCAAAAGCCCTGTCCAGCTTTCTATATCCCATACCATCGGCAATCCATCCAAAAACAGGGCGGCTTCACCCACGCTATGGACAAATTGGCGCATGGAGCGGGCGAATGAGTTGCAGCAATCCGAACATTCAGCAAATCCCACGTTCTAAGGCTTTCAGAACATGTTTTGTCGCTGCTCCCGGACGGAAACTTATTATTGCAGATTACTCGCAAATTGAATTGCGTGTTGTCGCAGATATGACAGGCGACAAGCGGATGATAGAAGCATATCGGAACGGAGATGATTTGCATAAACTAACCGCTTCCCTCATGCTCGGAAAATCCATTAATACGATTACAACCCAAGAAAGGCAAGCTGCCAAGGCAGTCAACTTTGGTCTGATATACGCTATGGGAGCGGCAGGGCTTAAACAATATTCTTTACAGTCATATGGCGTAGAAATGACCATTGAGCAAGCAGAAGAATTTAGAAATCGTTTTTTTAGGGCATACACAGGCATCGCCCATTGGCATAGCAAACTAAAAAAATCCCCGCCAACGGAAGGTAGAACGCTGACAGGGAGAAAATTCACATTTTCTGATAAAGTGGGATTGTCCGGGCTTTGCAATACGCCGGTACAGGGTACGGCGGCAGATATTGCAAAAAAAGCATTGGGCTTGCTCATACCTCGCTTAAAAGACACCGATACACGCATCATCGGCATTGTGCATGATGAAATTTTATTGGAAGCCTTGGAGTGCGATGCGCCCCTTGCAGCAGAAATTTTGAAGTCTACGATGGAAGAAGCAGGTAATTTCATTTTGACCCATGTTCCCTGTCAAGCTGATGTTAGTATTGCTCCAAATTGGAGTAAATGAAGATAGTGGTTGATATCATAGAAATATGCTCCAAGTCATGCGAATCGCATAACCTCGTTCCCTGATTATATATTCTAATCACGTATACTAATACGGAAGGGGGCGAGACACGTGAGCAAATTAAAAATTGTGGAGATTGCAGTTGCCATCGCAGCAGCTGTAGTAGCTGCGGCAAAGTCTGTAATTAAGCTTATAGACCACGTATCCAAGCGAAAAAACAGACGTACAGCAGCACCAGCGTAACAATAACTTGAAGGATTTCCATTGTTGGAAATCCTTTTTTCATGCGAAAAAATGAGAGGAGACAGAATAATGCCAACAAATCTTGAATCAATGTTTTATGTACGAGTAGCACCATGGCACGGGCTGGGTACCTGTGTCGAATCTGCGTTAAGTTCTAATGAGGCCCTTGAAAAATCAGGGCTTGATTGGACTGTTATACAGCGTCCGATAATGACCAGCGAACACGTTCTTATTCCCGGATACAAGGCAAATATAAGGGAAACGGATAATCGCATCTTGGGCGTGGTATCGGATAGATATAAAATCGTCCAGAACCACGCGGCATTTGCTTTTGTAGATAGTCTTTTGGGTGAAGGTGTACGTTTTGAAACCGCCGGTAGCCTGCATGGTGGCAGGAAAGTCTGGATGCTTGCCAAGCTACCTGAGAGTTATAGCTATGATGGTGAGGCGATTGAACCATATTTGGTCTTTACCAACTCCCATGATGGGCTAAGTAGCATACGTGTTGCCATGACACCGATAAGAGTGGTGTGCCAGAACACCCTTAACCTGGCACTCAATAATGCGAAGCGCATCTGGTCAACGATTCATGTCGGAGATTTGTCCCACAAAATGGACGAAGCCCACAATACATTACAACTTGCCAGGGGCTATATGGATAGGCTGGGAGTAGAGTTCTCCAGGCTTTCTCAAGTACGATTACCTGATACAAAAGTGATGGAGTACATCAAAATGCTGTTGCCAATGGATGAAAACCCTACGGATATACACCAGAGGAATATAACCCGTGTCCGTGAAGATTTGAAGATGCGGTACTTTAATGCACCAGACCTACAGCATATCGCTAGAAATGCTTTTCGCTTCGTATGTGCCGTTAGTGATTTCGCTACCCATGCAGAGCCAAGTCGAAAGACGGGCAACTATCGGGAGAATGTCTTTGCAAAGACCATCATTGGGAACCCGCTTATAGACAAAGCATATGAGATTGTACAGGAAGCGGTGTAATCAGATGACTGATGAGGAACTACTACTTGCAATTCATAACCAATGTGAGGTTACTCGCCAAGTTATAGGAGTGCATTACAAACCATGCACAGAAATATTCAAGGAAGTGTTACTCCTGCTATCCCTACTCATGGTTTATTTGATGAAGCATCGTTGAACTGCACTTTGTCACGGTACAATTTAATGTAGTCGATCAGAAAAGACAGTTCGTCATCAGTGGAGCTGCTAAGTAATGTAGCAATAGTGTCCTTTTTATCACTGGTATAAGGAAGTTGGAGTTTGTCCTGATCAAAAAGTATTGAGTCGGCACTAACCCCAAGCACCTTACATGTTCCAATCAGAGTTTCGACACTTAAAGAGGATTCGCCACGTTCAAGGGTACCCAAAAAAGACGAGGAAATGCCTATCAATTCAGACAACATATCAATCGTAAGATTCTTACTCTTTCTGGCTGCTCGGATATTTTCACCGATGTGCTTCAAATGCGTTTTCATACCATCACCTGTATTATAGGTTAATGGTATGCATGTGGCATTGGAACAGGGCGACATGGGTTTATTTTGAAACTGTGTTGCAGTTTTTACTGGTAATGACTATAATAATTATGACATGTATCAAGTGCTAGTAAATAGCGATTGTCTGTGGCTATACTTCCCAATGGATTGAGCGTAGGGTTAGAGCGTTTTGGGTTGAAATTAGCGACGTATAATTATGATTAAAAATAATGGAGGAGGCAGAATATGTTCTGTGCAAACTGTGGCAGCAAAGTTGTCAAAGATGCTGTATTCTGTGGCGAATGTGGCACTAAAGTATCATTAATAGCATCGACAGCCCCTGCAGAAATAATCTGCACGGATTGTGAAAAACCTATTCCGGAAAATGGGACGTTATGCCCACACTGTGGAACTGTCAATGCAGCCGTAAAATCCGACTTTAAGGAGTTAACAGGAATTTTCAGCGGCATCATCGCTATAGTAACATGCCTTGCAATATATGCGTTTTCCGGAACGCGGGGTTTCTTCTGGACAGGATTAGTCTTTGCTGTATGTACCATAGTAGGATATACATGGCAATTGATAAATTTTAGAACTCTTTATGTGAGCACAAAGGGCACACCAAACGCTGTGTCCCCATTACGAATTGTGCTAAACGTATTTGGTGCCATCGTATTTGTAATTGCTATACCGCTAATGATATGGGGATTTTTCGCAGTATCGAATCAATTCAGCCCCGAAGTAATATCAGTACGAGAATCACATCTTACACAATTCAGCACAGACCGGACAGTTGGCGAAGCTTTTGACCTTTTCTTTGATAATGTTGAATGGAATCGTCACAGATTAGGCAATTCGACTTTCGTTGAAGTTAGTGGGATGAGTGATCATAACGGAGAAAGGGTTCATGCCAGAGTTACTTTCGAGCTACTAGGTGAAATATTTACTGCTAGCAGTGTAAGGATAAACGGTTCGTTGCTAAATAATTTCCAAGTAAATCAATTTTTATCTGACGTTTTTTCTCGGAGAACAGCCCAAGAACAGCGAATGGATGAAATGAATGACTTGTTGCGTAATTTAATACGCGATTGATAAAACCTTTTTGAGTAAGAGGGTGCAAATGTTAAGTTGTGAGGAGAAAGCGATTATGTTCTGTATAAAATGTGGGGTCAAGTTACCTGAAGAGACAAAGTTTTGTTATAAATGTGGAAATAAAGCGGAGCTAAAGGATGTAGTACAAGTGGTTGATAGTAATAATGGCATTACGGAAGAGCCTAGAAATGAATCGACCAGAGTATCGGCAATAGTTCCAATGGACGCCCCTTTGATTACTGAATCAGAGGCTACTACCCTTGTTAAAGCTAAAAAGATGAAGGGGAAAACAAAAGCAATCGTCGTGCTACTTGTCGTAATTTTCGCCGGGGTCGGCATTGGCGCGACGCTGTGGTTTCTCAATGAACCATTAAATGATCCCATAGTGGAGGCAGAATCCGTGTATTGGTTAGGCGAAGCCCCCAGTGCCCAGACTGTTGCCGCTTCATTGTGGAGCATAAATGAAGCAACCGTTACTGGGACAGGGATAGGTGCTGATGACTATATTCTCTCGGTTTCACCTTCAGGCAGATATTTTCTTGTGGTTGATGCAAACAGAACACCTAACTTACAAGCCGGAAGACCCAGTAATCAATTCGGGATAGATATAGAACATATCTCCCTGTACACATACCGAGCCGGAAGGCTTATGCAAACGCATCGTATTAATATTAATGCGGCTACAAACCAAGCTTTGAATGATACAATCGTTACAACTGATGATTTGAATGTTACATGGAGTCCCGACGAAAGCCGCGTATTAATATCGCCGGGAGTAGAAATGAAACGAAGCTTTTCCAACTTCCAGCGCATAAATTCAGATATTTATCTGATTAACTTTGCTGTCGGAACTATTGAAAATTTGACCGGTTGGTATAACGAGCCGGAGACTATTTTTGATGGTGCCGATCTCGACTTTATGCCACAGTGGATTGATGATACCAATATCCGCTTTATTCGGTATCGTTATGAAGAGCATTTTAATGAGGATTATGATGACTACGACAGCTTGTGGTTAATACTCCTAAAAAAAATGGATTTACGAACGGGAAACGTTGAACTAATGACGGAGTTGTCAAGGGATGACAGAGTACCTGCAGTCATATACGATTATGCAGTACACGGGAATTATGTATACTTCAGCAAATTTACTCTGACAGGACCCCTTGACTCCCCTTTTGATGTTTCAGGTTTTTTCTCAACAAGGATTGGCACCCAGCAAGCATCACCAAATTTGTTGGTAAGTTTGAGTGATATGCAACAAAATGTCAATGAAGGAATTTTGGGAGAATTAATAAGGGTTGAAATATCACCAGATGGGCGTTGGGCGTTGCTTACTGCAAGTTATCCACGGTTTTGGCAGTTGGACATTCCGACTACCTACGGCCCATATGCAGTGTCCATAGATGCGGCCTATAGTCACGTTACCCGTCGTCCATGGATACCTATGCATGGTGTCGTTTTATTCGACTTATATGAAGGGCGAGTCGCCAATCCATTTGTCAGCAGCGACCTATACCCAACAACGGTCATTGTTACAGCAGCAACATTTGCCCCCGATGGCAAATCCTTGATATTTGCGGCATTTGGCTCCGGCGGGCTGTGGAGTCCCAGTCGCATTAACGAAACAACACTATACCAGGTTCGCCTTGATGATGGTTCCTTTGATGCCATCAGGATTTTTGCAACTGAGTTGGGGGATGGACCGGCGTTTTCTATTTCTTGGTTGGAAAACAACGCACTGTGGATAGGGAGTACATGGTATGGGAATCCGCGATTCTCAGACACGCTCCCTAATGTAGTTATTCCTGCTTCGTTTGAAGTGTTTGGAGATTTTGCAGGTGAGGCTCAACCATTTGCCACTCAGCAACAAACACCGCCAACAAATGTGGCTGAAAAAAATTGGACTGACTTAGGTATAGTACAAATACCATCTACATGGGATGCGTCTATTGGCCCCGACGGTGCTTGGTATATAAATGCTGAAGGCATAAATGGCACGTTCCATATGACTGCATTTTGGCTATTTGATGGAGATATTGACTACTTTTGGGTCAATAGCGATGCCAGCTTTGGATTTGGTTTCGATGATGGTGGTAGCGGGCACGAATTCCAATTCTCGGACATGAATATTTGGGTGAACGAGGATTTGGTGGGTCTGTCTTTATGGCATGGTGGAGATCAGTCGATAATTAATCTAAATTGGGAAGTCATAAACGATGTAATCAGGTCTTTGACACCATCACGCTAGTAGTTGTTACTCACTAACAAACCACCCGCTTAACAGCGGGTGGTGGGGTTTCTTGCAGGGTAGGAATATCTATTTTTTTCAAACGATGTCACGTCAGCTCGAGGTGTACAGATTATACGATGCCTATAGAACATAGAAAAGGCGCATAAAAGAATAGCTGCCATTACTATAAACCAGATATAAAACGCCAATATTTAATTAACTCATATAAAGCAAAACCACCTGCAACATGAGTGAAAAGTTAGTCAAAATATCGCCACATTTGCATAATTTAATATTTGTGATTTTTTTACAATAAATTTACAGTTATTTTGTCGGAAAAACGATTGACAAACGGCAAGGCAGGCGTATAAAATTGGCAAAAAATAAAGTATGAAATTGTATTTATTCATAGTGCATTTCCTTATCAGGCGATTCTGTTCAGTAAGTTTGATGCGTTCGCATCATTCAAATAAAAAAACATAAGAAAAAGGAGTGAAACACATCATGGCAGGAACCATACGTATGACACCCGAGCAAATGCGCCAAAGATCTGGCGAAGTAAGAACTCAGGGTGAAACTTTTCAAAGCGTGATTGACAAGATGCAGCACATTATCAACGAGCTGCGCACAGAATGGGATGGCGCAGCCAGCGAAGCATTTGAGCAACAGTTCGTCCGCCTCAAGCCCTCATTTAATGACATGAGGCAACTTATAGAAGATATTTCCACTCAATTGCAAAACACGGCCAATGCCGTCGAGCAATTAGACCAAGAAATTGCCAGCCGTTTCCGGTAGTCATTGATTTATTTACTGTTTGGCGTTGTCTAAGTAAACCAATTGGGCAACGCCAAGCAATTCTTTATGTAATTATTAGGTTGACAATAACATATGGAAGGGAAAAGTGCAAGCTAATGAAAAAAATGATTTTTTCAGTGTTATCTTTCCTAGTGATACTGTCCTTCATAACAACCGCACACGCCTACGACCTTCCGATAGATATAGATGCTATAGGCCGCCAAAACCCTCACACCGGCAGGTTTACACAGCGCATAGGCGAAAATCTATTCACAGAAGATTCTCAGCGTATAAATTATGCACTGGCTTATCGTATACAACAACGTCAAGATGTCGCTTTAACTCTGTTCGAGACAGTCGCTTTCAACGATGAAGTTAATCCCCGTGATACAGTAATGGCCGCTGCTAGTGACCTAAACCTATTCTCGCAGCCAACAAACGTCACTACATTTAACACTGCTCAAGAAAGTACAGAAATCTCTACATGGGCCATTGCCGGAATTATCGTCGTTTGCGCTGTTATTGGGTTCATTTGGGCATTAAGGTCTATAGCTAAAAAGAGGAGACAGGCCGAAGATGTTTATTAACCTAACTCTGGAGGTAAACGGAACAAGGCGTGATATCCGTATAGATTCCGACCAAAAAATAAAAGAGTCACTAAACGTGCTGCGCCAAAGTGGAAAACTACCAATGGGTATTACCCCGGATTATTTCCATTCACGTATTAATCAAAGAACAGTTAGTGCATACAAAACATTTCGAGAAGAAGGTGTTTTCGACGGCGATGTTTTGTCGGCTTTATTTTAAGTTTAGATTCTAAAGAGATAGGGATTGATAATGGTGGAAGCATCTTTACAAAAGAACATTCGTAACAGCGAGCTGGCAGTGGACAAAGAAAAACGCGCATTTTTAACCTATACAGCCAACGGTCTTGCGTCATGCACATTGGAAGAAACAGAAGACAGCGTAAATTTCACATTCGACATAAATGGGGCAGAATCCGCAGAAGTAGTATTAAAGAAGCCGAGATGGGAGCAATTTCGTTTCCTTATTAATTGCGCAAACCTGGAGCACTTGAACCAGGAGTATGACTTTGCGATGTCTTTGGATAACCTGATAGTAGACATAAACCTGATGCCGCAGGTGCTCTTAAGAGATGTAAAAATGCCGGAGGGCACAGATTTTCTGCAGTGTTACAAGGCCCTAATCGGCAGTGTTTTACTACGGAAATATAAGTATGAGAATTACATAAGCGGCGGGGCGGATTTGTACAAAAAGAACAAATTGCTTGCAGAGCTTGCCGCCTTTGAAACGGTAGAGGATATACAAAACCGATTACTTGCGGAGCATCATACTCTTTTGAAGGAAACCGAATCCACTCAAAAGCTGGTATCCAAAAGCGCTGTAATATTCAGCCGTATCGCTATCCCGGTACTTGCCATTGCGTTGGTCGCCGCGCTATTTTTGGGCGGTAGAATGTTGTTTATAGAAATCCCTTTCAATAACAGTGTGATATCTGCAAGTATCGCATATATTCACGGGGATCATCTTACTGCGCAGCGCGAACTGCGTAATTACAGCATAGATAGACTATCTGTTGAAACAAGACATTTCCTGGCACGCTCTTATGTATCAACAGAAGCAATGGCTCCGAGCCAAATAAATACAATACTAACAGGGCTTGCTAGGCTGACAGATCCTATGACATTTGATTATTGGATTCATCTTGGTCGGTTATATTTTGCCGAAGCCATAGACATAGCCCGGCGTCGCGGCGATGACGAACTACTTTTATTTGCCTACATCAAGCAAGAAGCATTTGTACGAAATGATATGTCGCTGCCCGGGGAAGAGAGAACGGCTTTGCTTTCGTACTTGGTAAGCAACATCGACAGGCTAACCCGTGAGAGAGAAGACGCAGCGGGTGATGTCCGATGAAATCCTTAGTTCTTTTTAGCGACACAAAATGCCTTGAATACTCTCCAGACACACTTATATCAGACTTGCCCTTAGCGAGGAAGTCTGTGTTTATAGACGCACCTGCGCAGCACTTTTCCATTGTTGGTATAAACCCTGTGCGCGTAGGTAACTTGCCGAGCAGCCATATTTCACTTGCGGATACATCCGCCACTTTTGCGATATATCCGGAAATGCTAGACGTGATTGACGACAGCAACGTCTACCTAAATGGCAAAAAAGTTGGAGCCGGTAAGCATGACATTTCCATAGGCGACAGCATTTGGGCAGGCACCACAAATATTGTAGTGCACACAAACTACATTTCCTGTACAGGTGAACATGAAGAAAGCTACACGTCACGCTTAAATATATCGACCCACACACCGGAAGCGTATGACGAATTTCCAATATACAAACGCTCACCGCGTATCATCAAGCGGGAGCCCATTGAAGAGATAGAAATTGCAGCACCGAAAGATAAACAAGAACCGAAAAAAGGCGAACTCGTTCGCATTATCCTGCCTCCGTTGGCCATGGTAATGGTAACAGTGGGCATGGGCATAATGCTTGGGCGCGGGCTGTTTGTAATAGCAAGTGCCGGCATGATGACGGTGACACTTATATTTTCTGTCACACGCTTTTTTAGCGACTCCAAAGACCGCAAAATCAAGGAAAAAGAGCGAATAGACAACTACGACAACTATCTTTTGGCCCAGCGCAAGAAGGTATACGACTTGCACGAGGCGCAAAAGGATTCTTTGCTGTATCACAATCTCTCTCCCAAAGAAATCCAGCGGGAGATTTTGTCGTATTCAAGCAGGCTGTATGAACGCAGCAGTAACGACAGCGACTTTCTGACACTATCACTGGGCTACTCAACCATCCCAACCAGCTATAAACTCAAGCAACCGACCGATACAGGCGAAACCAGCAAAGACCCGCTTGTAGAAGAAATGCGAACAGTGAGCAGCATATACCAAGACGTAGAGAATATGCCAACAGTTATTGACTTGAAAAATGCACACTTGGGTTTAGTTGGTGAAAAACCATATATCCATAGGCAAATATCATCTATATTAACCCAGCTATGCTTTTTCCAAAGCTACTTGGATGTCGAAATAGTTATGCTTGTTGAAGACGAAGACTGGACAAAGTTTGAGTGGGCCAGATGGTTACCGCACTGCAAAATCAAAAACATAAACATCACCGGGCTTGTGGCGGCAGAAAACCAACGCGACCAAGTACTGGGCAATATCACGCAAATGCTAAAAATGCGTAAGCAAAAACAGGATGAAGAAAAGAAAGACAGCCGTTTCTTGCCGCATTATATATTTATTGTGGACAATCCGAAGTTAATCATTAACCACAGCATTATGGAATACTTGCAAACGCCTAATACGGACTTGGGCTTTAGCATCATATACACCACCAACATCCAAGCGAACCTACCCGAAAATATCCAAACGGTATTTATCCTAGATGGCGGTGACAAGGGTACACTTCTCATGAATGAAAGCAATCTGCTTAGCCGCAGTGTTACGTTGCCGTCTACAGAAAACATAGATTTTGAAACCATAGCCAGAATGCTTGCACCAATCAAGCATAGCCAAGGTGTATCTACGCAAATACCGGAAAGTGTTACATTTTTTGAACTTTACAATGTAAAGCATCCAGAGGAAATCCCTATATTGGATTTGTGGGAAAGAAACGGCTGCCATAAATCTTTATCGGTGCCGCTTGGTTTGCGCGGTAAAGATGATATCGTATATCTGAATCTTCACGAAAAAGCACACGGGCCACACGGCCTTGTAGCGGGTACGACGGGCTCCGGAAAATCCGAGATAGTCCAGTCATATATTTTATCCCTGGCGGTAAACTTCCACCCGCACGAAGTGGGCTTCCTACTCATTGACTACAAAGGTGGTGGTATGGCCAACTTATTCGCCAAGCTGCCACACCTGCTGGGCACCATAACCAACCTGGATGGCAGTGAAAGTATGCGAGCACTCGCTTCTATTAAAAGCGAACTGGCACGCCGTCAGCGTATTTTTGGCGAATGCGGAGTAAACCACATCAACCAGTATACAAAATTATTTAAGGCAGGGGAGGTCACACTCCCCATGCCGCATCTGTTCATTATATCTGACGAATTTGCGGAGCTTAAAAAAGAACAGCCAGAGTTTATGAGCGAGCTTGTAAGTACCGCACGTATAGGGCGAAGCTTAGGTGTCCACTTGATATTGGCCACGCAAAAGCCAACGGGCGTAGTCGATGACCAGATATGGAGTAACTCGAAGTTTAAGCTGGCGTTAAAAGTAGCCGATGAGTCTGACAGTAACGAAATGCTTAAAACACCGGATGCGGCGCGTATAACCCAGCCAGGTAGAGCATATTTGCAAGTTGGCAATAACGAAATATATGAGCTGTTCCAGTCTGCATGGAGCGGTGCATCATTTAGCGAAGATGTAGTGAAGAAGGGCTTTGACGGGCGTGTGTACCTGCTTAACCCGCTTGGGCAGGGCGAATTGCTTAACGATGACCTAAGCGAAGTAGACGCGCAAGAGGAATCGAATGTGACGCAGCTGGATGTTGTGGTTGACCATATTCACACTTTACATGAAGAGCTACAGGCAGAAAAGGTAGAAAGACCATGGCTGCCGCCGCTGTCTGACAAGATTGTCAGCACGCATATATCGGGTGATATAGATGTTGGAAATATAGATAGTCATAATTTGCAGGTGCCGATAGGCGTAGCAGATATCCCGGAAGAGCAGTTGCAAACGGAATATGTCCATAACTTTATGGAAGACGGTAACTTTGCGATTTTTGGCTCAAGCGGCTTTGGAAAAAGCACAGTTTTAATGAATATAGCCCTAACACTGGCATCTAATAATTCGCCGCAGTTGTTAAATTATTTTATTTTGGACTATGGCAACTCCGCACTAGCGCAACTCAGAGGGCTACCACATACAGCAGATTATTTGACCTTTGATGATGCAGAGAAGCTGGATAAGCTTATAAAACTGCTAACGGAGGAGCTTAAAACCCGCAAATCGTTGTTTGCATCTGTAAGCGCAATTAACTTTAGAATGTACAACGAAGTGGCAAAAACAAAGCTACCTGCGATAGTGCTATTTATAGACAATTACGATGTGATTAAAGAACTAGGCGAAGGCTTGGAGGAATTTCTAGTAAAGCTAACCCGCGATGGTACAGGCGTAGGAATATATACGATAGTAACGGCCTCCAGAAGCAATGCGGTGCGTTATTCTGTGCTAAATAATTTCAAAAACAAGATAGCGCAGTTTATGTTTGACGATTCGGATATAACGGCAGTGGTGGGTAGGTGCGCATACAAGTTATCGGAAGTGCGCGGTAGAGCCATGGTAAAGATGAAAGATGTGCATATCGCCCAGTGTTACTTGCCGGCAGAGTATGAAAATGATATAGAGTATGCGAAACATGTTGGGGATATTGTAGCTGGTATAACAGAACGGAATACGGCGGCTAAGGCTGCAGGGGTGCGGGTTGTGCCGGAAGTTGTAACATATGATGATCTGATCCCATACATCAAAGTGAATGAGCGGCAGATTGTTATAGGCTTTAACACAGAAACCACCGAGCCTGCCTATTTAGATTTAAGTATTGCTAACCAGCTTGTTGTTGGCGGGGCGTCCACAGGTAAGACGAATGTGTTGAAGATTATTGCCAACCAGCTAAAGGGTATGAAGTTGTTTGTTGCAGATTCACCAGCCGGGGATTTAAATGCATTAGAAAGCTGGCCGGGGGTTGTGTATATGGAAATGGCCAGCCAATTGGATAATTTTCATGAAAAGTTAGACGCAGAGGTAGAACGTAGGCAAGCGGAGCAAAAAGCGTTGGAAATGCGGCTACGAGAGTTTTGTGCTACTCAACCGCCCACGGTGGTACTGATAGATGATGGTGATCATTTTGTAGAGCTATGTAGAAGCAAGACAATGGATATGGAAAAGTTGGTGCCAAATGCTATAAACATGGGTGTGAATTTTATAGTCACCACACACCCACATAAATTAAGAGGGATAGACAACTTAGCCAGGGTTTTGAAGGATTCTCAAGCCGGTATCGTGTTAGGTGTCCCTGGAGAGCAAAGTATTTTCTCAGTTCCATCACCACGAGGTTACAAAGCGATAGCCGATATGGGCTTCTTGTTCAAACGTGGAGATATATGTCAAGTAAAATTACCGTTTATAAGGGAGGATTTGTAAAGATGAGGACAATACAAGTTAATTACGATGAAGTTAATTCGAAGGTAGCACAATTAAGAAGTCATACGGCTTCGGATATTGTAGCACCGGTACAAAGCGAGTATCGCCAGCTTCAAACCAGCATACGGCAATCAATAGATGGTGCAACGTGTGCTGGCTTTCAAGAGGCAATGAACGAAAATCAACAAAAAGCTATAGCAGCGTCAAGTGTTTTGGAACGATTATTAAGTTTCATGTCCAACTCATCTCATCAAATTCGAACAACTGAAGACCAAATAGCACGAGCGTTTAACGCTACAAGACGCCAATAGGAGGAAGCTGATATGCCAAGAGGATTTGTAGGAAAAAGCGTAAAGAAATTTTTCACCAACACAGAAGAAGCACTTGACCGCGCAGGAAAGGCACACAACCGAAATCCCTTTGATACACATAGAACCAACCATTCCGTGCCATTACCAAATTTACCGCCAACAACCAACCAGCCTGCACCATTCACACCTGCAGATGCAAAGTTTGGTGGCTCCCATGCCAGGGGCGCAGGTGATTCTTCAAATGTGGTAGTAGACCCGGATGTATTAGACAATATTGCACGACGAATGGAAATGATAGACCGTCAAGCAACAGATGACATGTGCAGGGTTGCGGATGAAATAGAAGTGATGTGTTCTACAATATTTGTGGTGCCAGAAACGGCTGCAAGAATTAGAACCCTATGCGACAACTTCAAAAGAGCTATGCACCAAGCGCGTTATGTAACAGAAGATACCGCAATAGATGTGCGCAAATTTGTTAACGAGATATCAGGTATAGACCACGGTAATCCGGGAGAAATAGCCATGTCTCGTTCAGGAGCAGACCAAGCGATACAGCGTGTATCCAGTAGTATGGATCGCCAAATAAGCAACATGGAACGAACAGCCAACAATTATAAGGCTCAGTCGGAAAGACTAGATGACCAAGCCGAAAGGGAGCGTCGTCGAGCAGAGCAACTTGCGGCGTCGATGGCGGCGTCAAGTTCTTCTCCAGCTCCTTACATTCCTTGGTCACCTCGTCCTGCCGGAGGAAGTTCAAGCGATAGTTCATCAAGTAGCAGTTCTAGCAGCTCATCCGAAAGTAGTGAGTACAGCTTGGAGGAACTAAAAGAACAGCTTGAAGCTGTAGAAAAAGCTATAGAACTTGAAGGGCAGTCTGAGGCATTAATAGAAGAAGCCGAACGCCTGAAGGAAGCCATAGAGGAGCTTATAGAAGCTAAAGAACGTGAAATTGAGGAAATTGAACGGCGAATAGAGGAGATTGAAGCTACTGATCGCCAATATGCAGAAAAGCTAAGAGAGCGCAAACACGATTTACAACTAAAAGTGCGTGTATTAGAAGATTTACGCGAAATTATTAATGATTCATTCCCAGTGACCTGTGCTAGCACAACAGCGACAAACCTTGCACTTGTTGCCGCTGCTGCAACTTTTATAGGCAATTCTGCAGCACATATCTCTCCGGGTATACAATGTGCTGCAGGTAGGCTACAGGAAGTAGCCCAACAAGTAGTTACGACAGCAATATATATAGAGCCGCAGCTTGCAGGTATTCCAGTTTTTTGCGCGTTAAAAGGCGATCCAATAAATATGGCTACAGGGAATTTCCTTTACAGTAAAGAGGACATATCCATACCGGGACGTTATCCGCTAGCCTTCAAACGTTTCTATAATGCCATGGGTAGCTTTGATGGTGTACTTGGCCAAGGTTGGACACATACCTACAACATTCGCATGTTTCAATACGAGGAAAATATTCATATAATTTTTAGTGATGGTCATATAGAAACATACACACGACTAGAAGAAAATTTTTATGTTGCACCGTTGGAACATAAAAATGCTCTAACAATAGCCACAGATGAAGGTTATGCTTTTGACTTGTTATTACAAGACGCTATCCGTTATCGTTTTGATTCAAATGGTGCATTGCGCTGCATAGACGATACCAACGCCAACAAAACAATCCTAGACTATGACAGCACAGGCATACTTTTAGAAAAAGTAACCACACAAAGTGGAAGCCTACATTTCAAATACAACGATGATGGACGATTAACGAATGTATCTGACCACACCGGGCGGGATGTGTCCTTTGAGTACTCAAATAATCTACTTATCAGCGCAATCCAAACCGATGGCGGCGTATTCAAGTATGAGTACGATAACCGAAACAGTTTGCAAAAAGTAACCAACCCAATGGGTGTAGATACAGTCTGGAATCGATACGACCAAGAAGGACGTACTATAACCCAGTATCTAGCTGATGACGGCGTAGCACGTTTAGAGTATAACGACGAGCAAATGGTAACAATCATTGAAGAGCAGAACAAAAATAAAATAGAGTATCATCGTGATGAACAATATCGCACCACAAAAATAGTTTATGCGGATGACAGTTGCCAAAGCTACGATTATGATCAGCAGGGCAATTGTATAAAATATGTAGACCGTAACAAAAACGCCTATAACTATGAGTACGACTTGTTGGGTAATATAACAGCTACTACAGATCCGCTAGGGAACAAAACTACTACAGTGTACAACACTCACAACAAACCAACAATAATAGCCCAGCCCAACGGTGCGATAATCACCACCGAATACGATCCGTATGGCAATATAACAGCAATAATTGACTCAATAGGCAGACAAATTGGCTTTGTTAGTGATGAGCATGGTAAGGTAAAAGTTATGGCATTGCCTGACGCATCGCATAATACACTTGATTACGACGAACGAGGCAACATAACGACTATAACTAGCAGCCAAGGTATGCAAACTCATTACGAGTATGATGCCTTAAATCGTGTTGTAAGAACAAAAAATGGTGAAGGGGCTACTACAGCTTTTGAGTATAACACAAAAGGTGACATCTCTAAAGTTATAGATGCGTTAGGAAATACACGTTCTTATAACTATAACTTGTCTGGCAAGGTGACGAAAATCATCGATTTTAACGGTACGACAATTGAGTACAAGTATAATAAAATCGGTAAGATAGAACAAGTTATAGATCCAGTTGGAGGTGCAACTAAGTTAACCTACGATGTCATGTGGAATGTAACCAGCATAACCGACCCATGCGGAAATGTAATCCGTTATGAATATGATGAGTACAATCGCGTGGTAAAAAGCATAGACCAAGAGGGACACGCAACAAGCTATATGCACGACTACAACGGAAATGTAATAGGAGTGGTATCTCCACTTGGGCTAGAAACCATGATTTTTTATGATGAGTTAAACCGCCCAATTCGAGTAATAGAACCTGATAAATCTGCCACAAGAGTAATATATGACGATGTGGGCAACATAACTCAAATGACTGACCCACTAGGCAACACTATAAAACGTGAATACGATTTAGCTAACCAGCTTAAAAAAGTAATCGACCCACTAGGTAATGAAACCTATATTACGTACACCGCATTGGGACAAGTAGAAAATGTAATAGATGCGAAAGGTAATAAACACACTTACAGTTACTATCCCGGCGGAAATCGGAAATCCGTCACTTTGCCATGCGGAGAAACTGAAACGTACGAGTACGATAGTAATGGTAATATAAAAACTGTTACAGATGCACTAGGTAATACAACCACACTAATCTACGACAGCTTAGATAGAGTAGTTGAAGCTACCAATGCGCTTGGGCACAGTAAGCACTTCAAATATAATGCCACAAGTGAAATAACACATATCACTGATGAAAACGGAAATACAACAGAATATAAGTATTCTTTGTTAGGCGATGTTGTTGAAGTAATAGACGCCACCGGTCATAGCACAAAGTACAGCTATGATGCTATGAAGCGACTAACCGAAATAAGGCAATATAACAATCTTGGTGAGCCACAGATAACCTCTTACGAGCGTAATAAAAAAGGTGAGGTTGTGGCTGTTACCTCTCCATTAGGCGATATCGTTAAGTATACCTACGATAGAGTAGGTAACTTAGTAACTAAGCAAGATGAGGATAATTTTGAAACACTGTACAGCTATAATCTAGTTAACAAGCTGTCTAAAATTAGTTATGCAGATGGCAAGACAGTAGAATTTGAGTATAACACCTTAAAACAGCTAACTGAAATGCGTGACTGGCTGGGTACAACAAGCATAGAGCTAGACCCGCTAGGCAGAGCCACGAAAGTAACCGACCACGAGGGTAACGAAGTGGGCTATGCATGGAATGCCTTGGGACAAAGAGAAAAATTAGTTTATCCGGATGGTAAGGAGGTATCGTATGAGTATACACCATCCGGTAAATTAAGTAGGGTACTGGCAGGTGCGGATGTTACTACCTACACCTACGATTCGTTGGGCAGAATATCTGAACGAATTTTACCAGATGACATAATAACTAAGTACGAGTTTAATCCTCTTGGTGCATTGGCGAGCCTAACTCATAGCAAAGGTGGCAGCATATTAGACCAGTTTAAGTATATGCACGACCCTGCAGGCAACATAACGCAGATAGAAAAACACCGCAGTGGAATAGATACCGATAACGGTGTGTTTAAGTATGCGTACGATCCAATAAACCGACTGATAGAAGTTACTAACGGTGTGGGCATAAGCAAGCAATACGGTTACGATACCTTGGGTAATCGTATATCAAACTTACAAAATGGTGTAGAAACTCGCCATTGTTTTAATTCGCGTAATCAGCTAATACAAACCTTCGAAAACAATAGCACAATCGACTATCTATATGATAAGCGAGGCAACTTGACTCAAGTAACAGAAAATGGGCAGTTGAAAGCAGCGTATACTTTTGATGCGACTAACATGATGGTAGGCGCACAAAACCCAGCCAAAGGAGATGCAACGTACACATACAATGGTTTCCGTAACAGAGTAGCAAAGTTGGAATGTTTCCACAATATACAAACCGCGACGCCTGACCCGATTAAAGAAGTGCGTTATATTTTGGATATAACTTTGCCATATGATAACTTATTAATGACACAGGGTATGCATAACCAAAGCTTTACATGGGGTAACAGTTTGCTTTCTGCAAACACCAATGAAGTGACAAGTACAAGTTGCTTCTACTACCTGCAAGACCACTTAGGCAGCCCAATACGCCTGCTTAGTGAGGGTAGCCACGATAACATCATGACACATGATGAGTTTGGCATATCAGAAATTACAAATACACAGTATAATTCACACAATCCTTTTGGTTTCACGGGCTATCAAACAGATGATATTAGTGGGCTATATTATGCACAGGCTAGGTTCTATAACCCAGCAACAGGTAGGTTTTGCGCTGAAGACTTAATAAAAGGCGTTGTCCAGATGCCACTTTCAATAAATGCTTATGCATACTGCTTGAATAGTCCATTGACTTTTATTGATCCAGATGGTTTAGCACCCTTTACCGCAGAAGATGGAATAGAAGCGCATCAGAAACTGCAAGCATTCTTAGAGATGATACCTGGAGTCTACACAGAATACAGTATATTTGGTGCTGGAGCTGGTGGTGGATTTGGATTTGCGGATGTTGTTTACTTTCATAGTGGAATTGTTGAAGTCTATGAAATAAAACCCATTACATGGAGAGGTAACTCCGCGAAAATGTCGCAAGCAAATGCACAGCTTAATAGATATATAGTAGGAATCATGGCACAAGAAAGAATCACGGCGATACCTGGGCAAACTTTGAACTATGGTATCAACAATATACAGATTCCAAGCACTAGACATCCTGGTATGATAATCAAATACTATACATGTCCTATTCATCCGGGAATTATTTTCTGGTCTAAATCAAATAGATTATCTCCAGATAGAACGCTAGTTTTTGATCCACTTCAATTGAAAGAAATGGAGAATGAAAGTTCTTTTAGCTGGAGTTGGGTAGGGGCCGGGCTTTTAGCATTTGCAGGGCTTCAGTATGTCGCTTCGGTGGTAGGTATACCCTTTACTTTTGGTGGTAGTACTGCATTGAAATGGCCTGCAACTGCAACTGCTGCTGCAGGTTTGGCATTGTTTTTTACATCTGCTGATGTAGTGGACTTCTTCGATATTGATAATCAGGGTTGTGTATAGTAGGCCGTAATCACAATAAAACGAGGAGCTAAAAAAAATGAATCTAAAAAAAATCATACCTGAAATATTCGGCAATGCTGTTGCCCAATACGGTTTTACACTAGATCCATCTTCGAGTAATGGTATGTGGGTTTATTCACGGGTAAAAAAAGATGTGAAGCAAGAACTCCACGTTCAAAAAAACCGCTTTAGTGAAGCATTTTACCTGAGATACACTACTTCTGCATGGGGAGTTCGTACTATGGATGCAAAAAATGTCATCCCTATGGGAAAATATAAGTTGTATCCCTATGGAATAAGCGCATCATATCATGATGTAGAATCACTCAAGCTGATATTGCATGAGTTTGTAGAAATTGTGGAGGAGTATATACTAAGTGAGCTTGATAGGCTTAGTGTAGAAGAAAAAGTTATACCCTCTGTTGAAATGGCTGATAAATTGCTATCTTCACATTTAGAGTTAAGTGAAAAATTTGCAAAACAATGTGGGGTTGGCATTGCCGACAATGGGGTTGATGATGTCGAAAAGTTATTTGATGTGATTAACGCGATAATAACTGAGACTCGAAACTTACCGTATGAGGGCGTACAAGACCAGCTGGTGGACATTACTGCATTCCTGGGCGAGAAACTGAAAAGGAAGCATGATGGTGCTTGGATGATAGGGGGCGACAATAGAAATATTATGATAACTGGTTTGGGAAATATGATGCCTGCATTTACTCCATTAAGCCTTGTTGTTGAGTCATGGAAAAATCAAGATATCACTCAGCTTAAAGTGTTATACTTGGCAGCGTTAAAAAATGAATTTCCTAACTTTGGATAAATATGCGAAAGTAACTACTTGATACTGGGGCAACATTTTGGCGATGATAGAGTAGGAGACCATCATTCTCCTGTGAGAATCATAGATATTGTTTTGCTGCCATAATAGTACAGTAAGGAGCTACCGAAGATGAAAAAACGCTGGATACCCCTAATAATAGCTTGCATAGCCGCTGCTTTCGTTTTTGGCCTGCAAATGGGTTCGCGCTCAGAAGTAGAGCAACAAGGCGCACAAGACATCCAAGAGCATATAACCACCACAATAGCCGTAGTAAACGCAGATATAGGTGCCTACACCAACGGCGTACAAATAAATTACGCTGCAGCCCTTATCGACACACTTGACTACAACTTCACCCTCGTATCTCCTGCAATGGCACAAACGGGGCTGCAAAGTGGTATGTATAGTGCCGTGGTTACATTCCCGTCAAACGTTTCCACGCGCATACTCTCCTTCAACGCTCACCAGCCGGAAAGGGTAGAGTTAGAATTTATCATCTCCCCAACCCTGTCCGACAGGGAGTTTTTAGAAACATTCATTGCCATTACAGAGCTGCAATTGGCCATAAACACCACGCTGGCCAATACATACGTCAGCTCCATCCTGGGCCAGTTCCACTACGCACAAGACCATGTAGACGGCGTGTTCCAAAACAACCTGGCCGATTTACTTGCACTGGAATTACTCACCCACGGCGATTTCACGTATAACCTACACCTAGACTACGTTCCACTTATTCCCTTAAACGCACAAGAACTGGACAGGGAATTTTACATGGGGCAAGTGGCTTCTTTTGCAGAAGAAGTCGCAAGCTGGTACCTGCACAGCTACGAAATGGCATCTAACCAATTTCTATGGATGCGCGAGGGCTTGTTTGCGTTAACCGAAAACTTCCCGGACCAAAAGTATGCTTGGCTAGACATGCTTACAGAATGGACAAGGCTTTCCGAGGAATACGGCGAGCTTTTGGAAATATATTCGGCATATGTAAGAAATCACGACGAATCTTTATACGACTGGTTTCACGAAAATGTAGATTGGAACAACGCGCTGGAAGATTTCCAATGGCATTTGGCGGCCTGGCACGAAACTTCGACCCAATGGTTTGAAACATGGGAAGTATGGCACCAAGACTACTTAGATTATTTAGATGCGGTTATAGAATTTCGCGAGGCGTTGGATACTTTCCATAATAGCCTTGACGAAAGCGCAATAGCCGTGATTACCGACCTAGACCTATTCCTTCTTGCGTTAGAGGAATATGAGTACAATTTGTATCGGCAATTTGGCTTGCTTATAGAGACGTTGAGAGCATATGACGCTGAAAGGATGGCTGCTAATGACTTTTTCGGAGCAGTGTCAGATTGGCATGAAAACTTAGGACGGACACAGCAGGCGTTTGAAAATTGGCAGGGCGATGTTAACGAGCGTCAGAAAAATTTGAGAGAGTTTCATGAGGACTTGGGCGGTATCCGAGAAATAATTGAAGGGATTGCGAATAACTTCTTAAACGATGTTGAAATGCTCCCAAGTATCCCACCTATGCCCGCTAATTTTTGCTTAGAAGATTATTGGGATGCAATATATATACCGGCTATTCCTTCGATAGCCGGCCTTCCTCCGCTCCCGGATGGGCGGGATATATCATTTGATGGTGCCCCCACGCTGGTGCTTCCGCCATATGTGCCGTTCAACTTTACTACGCCATCTACGGCAGTGTTATTGGAAGATGTGCCAACAGACCCAAGCTTGGCGATGGTAACGCCACAGGTAACCAGTGTAGACTTTCCGCCACTTCCGAGTCCATTTTTGGGACAAGATGCATTTCAGTACCAGTTGGAAATTATGGATTGGCTTAGTAGTCAGGCGGAGCCTAGTATCGTTAATTATTTTAATGCGTGGATAGCCACTGAAGTAGAAGGTGTTATCAATAATGCCTATACTCAAGTATTAGGCTGGCGGGACGAATTATATGAAGCTGCACATGGTCCTACTGGCTGGTATACTCAATTGGCTATTATTATTGGCCTTATAGAGGCATATCACGTACCACTAAGCGGCTGGCATGGTCAGTTATCTGGTCTGGTTAGTGATATTGATGAGTGGTATGACATTATAAACACTGCAACCGGGCTGTTAAATGACTGGCATAGAGATTTGTATGACCTCCACGGCAATATGGAAGATGCACATGATTATCTAATTGACTGGCATGATGACTTGTATGAAATTTCAGAAATGCTTTCGGATTTGAATACAGCTTTGCACAACTTTATGCACGGCTCTTATTGTACGGATGGTGTGGAGTTCACCAATGGGCTACTATACGTAGGTGCTGCATTTCATGAATTGTATAACGAATGGTTTCCACTAGATATGCCACCGATGCCCTGTTACGAAGAGTGGGAAGAATTAATTACTCCGACAGATACAGTTATTGCTTTACCACCAGAAGCTACTCTGTTAGATTTTTTCGATCCTCCGGGTTGGTATGAAGAAATTGCTGCACCAGATTCTTACAGAGGGGCTCAAATTCATTATGCATTCAATCTAGGCTTTCCATTGGACGAACACGCCATGTCAGAGCCTTTTGGTATGGCGCCTCCACCGCAATATACAGGCATTCTGCAGCCAGATACTGTTGGCGACCATACTATGATTACGGCATTCCAACCGTTAAATCCATTGGTAGGCGCACCACCTCAGCCGGATAATTTTTGGCATTCGTTAAACTTTATGCACGACCAGCTATCCAGTTTTGATGTGAGAGATTTCTTGTCTGATGATATCCACAGCCGGGTAGACCGTTCTTTGCAGTCGTATGATGCATTTTTAGCTTCGATAAGCGACGATATCGTCCATTTATTTAGCGATAATATCTTGCGTATGTATGATGTGAATGCAGAGTATAACCACTTTTTACAGGATTTACGCTGGGCAACATTTGCAGCGCAGGCATACGAACACAATGCGTTACAACACGCGATTGATGCATTTGCTGAAGCCAGGATAGAAAGCGGTGATGACACGCAAGGCCGTTTAGGTACGTTTGCATCTATGATGCCGGAGAGTAGACGGGCCGGTAGTGTAAACCAAGAGCTGGTTAATTTTGCTGTTTCGCCGTTTGACTTTGTGCCGTTGGAAATGCGGGATGAGGTACCTGCGCTAATATTTGCAGACCCTTCGGTGGAAGCATTTGAGTTGTACCAGAGGGTTGCGGTTATTGTTTTGATAGGTGTGCTGTTTGTTACGTTGGTGGGTAGTTTGATTGCGCAATATGTAAAAGGCAAGAGAAACAGGGAAGGCTAAATCATAAAACAATCGTCTGCCGAGCATACTGGATGACTTTTCTGCCTGTGATTAGTTCTCAAGAATGGGAGTGAAGGCATTTCAAGGTACTTGAGTTGTGATGTATTTATATCGAATTTTTTATGGGTGATAATATGGGTAGTAAAATTGATATAACTGGTCAGACCTTCGGCTGCATTGAAGTTATAAGAGATACCGGAAAAAAATACGATAATGGGCAGCGGCTATGGGAATGCCGCTGTACATTATGCGGAAAGACTAGAATAAGTGGTACCAGCAATATAAAAAAAATTGCTAAAGGTAAGGGTTGTTATTGTGTAAGAAATGATTTTATGAAGAACAAAAAAAATATTCCAATTACAAGATACTACAAGGGTACGATTGATGGTACCCAAGCAGTTGCTCTAACTGCTAAGATAAGAAGCGACAATACGAGTGGCTGTAAAGGTGTCTACTGGGCGCCAGCTGAGAAAAATTGGTATGTAAGAATCATATTCAAGGGCAAAAGATATAATTTGGGTCGCTTCACCGACAAAGAGGAAGCAATCGCAGCCCGCAAAGAGGCAGAAAAACTTCTCTACGAACCATTTTTGGAAGCATACAGCGCGGGGGTATTTGAAGAGAGGTTCATCGCTGCCATTAACAATATAGATGAGTAAGCAAAAGCTCCGCTATGCATTTTTTTATGTGCTTGTGTTGTTTGGCATTTACGTATTAACCCATCGCGAGGTGTACTAACTCACGAACAGCACCTTGCGTCCAGTGAGCTCGTGTCTACCAAAGCGTCTACCAAAATCGTTTGTTAATTCGCTCTAGTAGAATAGGCGTTCGAAAAAAGTTTCATCTAAGAAGTGCTTACAAATGGCTTAAAATCAAGGTTTAACTATTTTTATCTATTTCTAAAAAAGGTTAAATATAGCATATTGGGTTAAACTTAAAATCCTGTGGGTTTCGACCCGTGCCGGTTCGAGTCCGGCCTCGGGCAGTAAAATGTTTTCTGGAATTGGACAAACCCTGTATTCATGAGGGCTTGTCCAATTTTAGTTTTCCGCACAATTTTCTTTGACTATCAAAATGCGGACAAATAAACCCACAGGATTTTTAAAGCGATTTGCCATAGTCCTGTGGGTATTTTTTTATAACACGCGAGCATAAATTAATCGTGGGAGCGTGGCTATCAATGAACAAAAAAATCGTAATGAATGCCGGGGCAAAGGACTTGTCACTTAAAGAAGCATTTGAATTATTCATCAAGCTAAAAACGCTGGATAATTTATCTGCCGAAACCATTTCATACTATTAGCGGTCCTATAAGCCCATTAAAAAAGGCTGGCTTGATTTTTTTCTTTGCAGGACAGCCCCTTTTTCACTTTTCTGATAAAGATGGTTTTGGGAATGGTTATCTATTTCCGTAAAATAATTTTCATCACAAAATTCATTTCTTTGATTCGTGCCAGCACGGCCAAGCCTATATACACAACCCCGCCAATTACGGCGGACATTCCAACCTGAAATACAACGTGCAAATTTGCCATTTGGCCAAGGGCGATATACACTGCCGCAAACATAACAAGCGCAATGATGCCCATTTTTGCAATATCCACAATTGTTGGCACGGGCCACTTCAAAATGCCTTTACGTGTCAACGACACTACCAATATTCCCGCCCCCAGCGTTTGCGAAATTGCACTGGCCAAGGCAGGCCCTGCAATTTCCATGTACGGCGCAAAGGTAAAGCTTAGTACCGCATTTACAACTATCGCCGTAAGGGCGGCAATGACGGGCGTGCGCCCGTCCAGCATAGCGTAACACGCGCGGCTTAGCACGGCAAAAAGCCCAAAACCTACAACGCCTATCGCAAAATAAAACAGCGCCGTACCTGTAATTTGCACTGCCGTTTCGCAAAAGTTCCCGCGGCCATGTATCAACTGCACCAGCGGTTCACTAAGCGTCATAAACCCGAATGTCAGCGGCAAAAGGAAAAACAGCACGACCCGAACTGTCTCATTAACTGTTTCACTAAAGGCCGTGGTATCTTTTACAGCTGCTTGGCGCGACAGTTTTGGGAAAATAACATTGGAAACGCTAAGAATAAAAACGCCGCTGATTATCATAAACAGAGCGTTTGCAAATTGAATAGCTGTAACGCCAAATTCGCCACCATACAAACCGGCGGACGCGCGCACGTTTACCAAAACATTTATCGGCACTACCCAAGTGCTTATCATTACGGGCAAGGCGAGTTTGCCAATTTGCCTAAGCCCGGGATCTTTCAAATTAATGCGGAAACGGAAACGGAACTTGTGTTTAATCAAAAACGGAATTTGAATAACTGCCTGCGAACCCCAGCCAATCAGAAACGCCACTGCCAAGCCATAAACACCAAAGCGGTCTATAAAGAAGAAATAGTATACCAGAATTATGGAATTGGAGACGGCACTCATTGCAGCAGGGATACGGAACTCCCCAAGGGATTGCAATATACCCGTAAGCGAGAACGCAAGACCGCTTAAAATCATAAGCGGGAACATATAGCGCAAAAGCGTAACGCCCAAAGGAATTGTGCCGTATGGTACGACTCTGCCCACAGACAATATGAAAATAGGATAGGAAAAAATTGCTGATATGACCGTTGCCACAACGGTCAGCATCAAAACAACGCTAATAAAAAGAGCCGCCAAGTCGAAGGCCGCTTTTTTGCCCTTGGTTTCCAAGTACGACGAAAACACAGGAATAAAGCTTGCGGAAAAAGCCGCGGCAAACATAATATCTAAAAATGTGCGGGGTATAGCGCTTGCCTGGGCAAAGGCAATGGCTTGGGCGGTGTCGCCGCCAAATTGGTTGGTCTGCATACTGTCGCGCAGTACACCAAGTATTTTGCCTACTATTGTAATGGCCATCATTATGGCGACAGTGCGAGCGGGCTTTATATCGGATTTTGTTTTCATTCATTCCTCCGTGGCATTCGTGCTACAAGTATGGTATAAATATTCCAAGACTTTGTCAAATAGCGAGGAGACGATTAAAAATGAACTATCCAGCCAGACAAGAATATCCACGCCCGCAATTTATCCGTGAACTATGGCATAATTTAAACGGCCAGTGGGATTTTCAACGTGACCCTGCCAACAAAGGGTTGGACGAAAAATGGTTTGAATCACCGAAGCTTTTAGAAAAAATCCAAGTGCCGTTTGCGTATCAGTCCGAACTTAGCCAAGTGGCGGACAAAACACCGTCCGATTGGTGCTGGTATCACTGTAAATTTGCAGTCCCTGCTGAAATGGCGGGCAAGCAGATTCTCCTGCATTTTGGTGCAGTAGATTATCAAGCATGGGTATACGTAAACGGAAAAATGGTGGGTAGCCACGAAGGCGGGCATACGCCGTTTAGCTTTGATATCACCCCATACCTGTGGGAGGGTGAGCAATCCCTTACACTGAGAGTTTACGACCCTGTTTATGACGAAACAATCCCCCGGGGCAAGCAGTCTTGGCTTGGCAAGTCCCACAGCATATGGTACACCCCAACCACCGGTATATGGCAGACAGTTTGGCTGGAAGCAGTGGAAAAAACATATATCAAAAAAGTGCGTTTTACCACGGACGTTGATAAAGGTACAGTTACTGTGGAGGCATCTATTGCAGGCGATTGCAAAGATATTTCATTTGAAATCGATATCACATACAAAGGTGAGCCAATCGTTTGCAACAAGATATGCACATCGGAGTCACATATTCGTGTAGAGCTTGACGTATACGGCAAGAAAATTTTCAACACACCGTTCCACCACGTTGGCATGACATGGACGCCGGAACACCCAAATCTTTTTGACGTAACCCTGCGCCTAACCGGCCCCGTTGGTGTAGACGAAGTAAAATCCTATTTCGGTATGCGCAAAATCCATACGGAAAACGGCAAAGTGTACCTTAACAACAGGCCATACTATCAAAAATTAGTGTTGGATCAAGGCTACTGGCCGGGCGGGCTGCTTACCGCCCCAATGGACGAGGATTTTAAAACAGACATTCAGCTTGCAAAAGAAATGGGCTTTAACGGCGCGCGCAAGCACCAAAAAGTAGAAGACCCGCGTTTCCTATACTGGGCAGACCGGCTTGGCTTCCTGGTGTGGGGCGAATGCGGCGCAGCACCGTCCTTTAGCGACGATGCCGTAGCGCGCTTAACCCGTGAATGGATTGAAATTGTAGAGCGTGACTACAACCACCCGTGCATCGTCACTTGGGTACCCTTTAACGAAAGCTGGGGTGTGCCGAATATCGCATTCAACAAGCAAGAACAAGACCACACTTTAGGCTTGTATTATTTAGTTAAGTCGCTGGATACCACACGCCTTGTCATTTCTAACGATGGCTGGGAAATGACAAAAACGGACATCTGCGCATTCCATGCCTACAGCCACGGCCACGAAAGCGAAGTACGCAAGTACAACTACTACAAAGAAAGCCTTGCGACAAAAGAGAATTTGTTCAAATCGTCTTTTGTGGGAAGGCAGCTATACGCACAGGGTTACGAACACCAAGGGGAGCCTATTTTATTAACAGAATTTGGCGGTATTGCATACAAAGTAGACGGTGCTGCCGGCTGGGGATACACCACAGTACAAAGCCCCGAAGCGCTTATTACGGACTACAAGCGCATAATTGAGGCAATATCCGCATCGGAGTATTTGCACGGGTATTGCTACACGCAAATTACGGACGTAGAGCAAGAAGTGAATGGGTTATTGACCTATGACCGCAAGCCTAAGTGTGATTTGGCGAAAATTCGTGAATTGAATAATCAGGTCTGGAGATAGAGTTGCGGTGTATAAGAAAGCGGACCTGGTACCCAATGCCATTCAGTTAGCACTAGTGTGACCTGCGGCAGGAGCAGAGCCCCTGCCCTACAAAACATCTTTAACAATACTAACGTAGGGCAAGGGCTCTGCTCTTGCCGTGTTTATCGGGAAACCGACGATGGCCTCCCGAAATTCACACATATTCCTAACTTAATGGCATTGTTATACACCCCCTGATA
>Ga0123355_10001171_pt1 | contig 36381 bp, 43 predicted proteins | sample TergutEmb28metaG_3_FD_89872 | JGI IMG/M metagenome (GOLD analysis project Ga0123355, IMG submission 89872) | Embiratermes neotenicus P1 segment gut microbial communities from Petit-Saut dam, French Guiana - Emb289 P1 | ecosystem: Host-associated > Arthropoda: Insects > Digestive system > Gut ...
GGTATCTGAAAACTCGCAATGGTTACAGTCACTGAGCACACAATCTTTGGATATGATACAAGTTTAGTATACGTAGACGTGCCTTGGCTGTAACCAACCTGTGTTTTCAGATACCCACTGAACAGTAACCACATAATGAAAATCGATTGCTTTACAGTGGCTTAAAGTCATCGAAAAAATATGAAACTTTTGATCCACCGAGCAAAAAGACAGGTATAATATAACCTTCTTTAGCATTTACAAATATATCCTTAATTTTTTTGCCTTTAATTTCCAGATATTTCACCGTCCATGTTTCCAAATCGACCAAATAAAGATAGCTGCATGAATCGTTATACATTGCAATATATCTATCACCTACGGACTTTAGCTCACAAAAAGGAAAATCTTCAGGGCTTATTTCAAAGTTAAATAACAGTTTGTCACTTTCGGTAAAATCATACCTTAACATTGGGTGATTATATGGATTTTGGCTTTTAAGACAAATATAACAATATGACCAAATATCGTAAGTTTTGTTATAGAGCCACTTTTGCATTCCACCAAATCGTTTATAATCATCCGGAGTATACATCGGAATGCATTGCGCTTCTTTCGTTGCTATGTTTACCTTTATGCGAAAAGAATCTATTTTTTCTTCTTCTGAAAAAGCATCGTCTTTTTCTAAAGTTATTGGATATTCAAAGATATCTTGACATGTCTGTTGCCAATGCGCAGGCAGATAAAACCTATCATCCCATGTGTAACACCCATTTAATTTAAAATCATCCAGATTCATAATTTTTTCAGCGTCTAAATTAGAGCACTCTATCCTAAAAATCTGCCCGCTGTCATGGATTAGAGTGATATGGCTTTCATCCTCGGAAAGGAACATTGAAATAAACTCAAAACGCACTGGAAGCGATATGCGTTTATATGTGTTACTACTTAAATCCAGAGCGTGCAAATAACATTTTTTATGTGAAGATTCTCCCATCACAGGCGCTGTAAAAAACAGTTTGTTATGTTTGATACTACCAAAGAAATTATCTGTATATTTTATTTTTATCCTTGTGCGTTCACCTGAGGGTACAGAAATTATGTCAAAAAAACCGCTTTTGACATGTATATAGACATTGAGGTCATCGAAAAAATATAATCTATTTCCCCAAGAAATGCCGGAAAAAAAGTCTAATGATATGGGCATACTTTCTACTCCTCTAAGTTAACAGGTGCAACTCAATTAAAAATACTGTGTGCGACCACCAAATCATTATACCGAAAGCATTGCTTACAAATGCAAGTGTTTTGTCAACCAACCCTCCCATTGCGCACATAATGAAAAATATACTGCTGCGCAATACCGGCATAAGGACTAAATACACTCGGATCAAAACCCTTTCCATAATGCTCAGACACCGCCCGCTTCATCCACACATCAAGCGGAAAAGCATCCAGCATATTCAGACCAAAAAGAAGCACACAATCGGCAACCTTATCGCCGATTCCACGCAACGACTTAAGCCCCCTGCGTGCCACCTCAGGCGAGCTATGAGACAATACATCCAAGTCAATATCACCACATGCAACAGCCCTTGCTGCACCAATAATATATGCAGCCCTATATCCACACCGGAGCGGGGCTAAATCCTCTTCATTGAGTACCGAAATGCGTTCAGCCGTAGGGAAGGTGTGAAACTGTACGCCTTCAAATTCTACAACATCTCCAAACGCATGACACAGAGCAGAAACGATCTTCTTTATTCTGGGGATATTATTGCATTGAGAAATGATAAATGAACAAAGCGTCTCCCACTGATCCTGCCGCAAAATCCTGATACCCACACCGAACTCCGTGGCCTTTCTCATAAAATCATCGATACACAGCTGCGCACGAATCGCCGAATAATCGCGATCGAGGTCAAAATAATCACGCCACACACGATCAAAGTCATCAAGCGTTCCGGAAATAAACACACGATCCTCAACCTTACGCAGACGCGCAGCAACGCCATGAGCTACACCCACATAACTACCATCCGCACAGACACTCCAGCGGAAACACTGACCGCACTCAAATATCCGCTCAAGATCAAAATCCAAGACACCTTGAATTTCAATTTCACCGCAATGATCTAAAATCACAAAATCACTTGACATCTATAATTATGCTCTCCCGTCAGCTAAACCCGAACCACGCACTTATTTATCGGCACACCTTGCTCATGAAACTTCATCTCATATTCGGTCATAATTCCATCAAGACCATTCCTGTGCAAATCACAAGTCTCGCTCAGCACGGTAAAACCCGCTCGTCTAAACTCATCTAAAGAATACTCAAAAAGCGGATAATTATCTGTCTTTAATTGAATCTCACCGCCGGGGCGCAGGACTTTGCGATATAAATCCAAAAAAACCGGTGAAGTCAAGCGGCGCTTGGCATGTCTGAGTGTCGGCCAAGGGTCGCTAAAATTGAGGAAAATCCCGGAGACTTCACCCGGCGCGAAAAACGCATCCAAATGATCAGCAAGGCCGTTTATAAAGCGCACATTGCTAATCCCTTCATTCATTGCCCGCTCAAGCGCAATGACCAAAACATTTGCCGCTTTTTCTGCGCCCACAAACAGCACATCCGGAGCACATTTTGCCATTTCGGCAATAAAACGCCCTTTTCCGCAACCAAGCTCTATATATACCTCACTAAACTGACCTTCAGCCAGCCAACTGTCCCGCATGGATGTAGGGTCAGCGACTAAAAAATCAGCGCATTTTTCAATGCGTGAATCTAAATGACGCTTTTTTCTCATTCTCATATAAATATAATCCTCGGTAAAAATCATTCAGCTTGTAAATATCTCGGTCATTTTACAACAAATATCTACTAAAAACAAGCTGACACTCACCGATATGTTTTTTTAAATTGACACGAAGAATACAAACGCATAGTGTATAATGATACAAATATATTAAATACCAACAAGGATCATAGATATGGATTGTAAAATACTCATCGTTGAAGATGAACCCAAATTGCGTGAAATTTTGAGCGATTATTTTCTCAGCAAAAAAGATATACCATTTGAAGCATCAAATGGAGTAGAAGCACTGGAACTTATCAGTGAACACGACTTTGACGCAGTGCTGCTGGACATCATGATGCCTGAATTAGACGGCTTTTCCGTATGCCGAGCGCTGAGAAAAAACAGCGATATCCCCATTATGTTTTTGACGGCGCTATCCGATGAGGACGACAAGCTTAACTTACACACGTATGAATAAATTTATGAGAATTCTTGTATTTTTTGATTTGCCAGTTAAAACAAAAGTCGAACGCCGTGTTGCAACACAATTCCGCAATTTTTTACTCAAAGACGGCTATCATATGTTGCAGTTTTCGTTTTATGCCCGGACGTGTAATGGGATGGATGCGGTAGAAAAACACAGAAAACGCCTATATAACTGTCTGCCTAATAATGGGTCTGTTCGTATGCTTGTGATTACAGAAAAACAGTATCAGAGTATTGAAATTATGGTGGGTAAGTTGGCTGTTCCTGACAACAGTTTTGAAACAGAGCAGTTGACGTTTTTCTAAAAAATCGAATTAATATCCAGAATTTTACTTAAATGCAGGCAAATAATAAACTCCGCAAAAAGCGTGAATCCATTGATATCACAAGCTTTCTGCGGAGTTTATTATACCATACCAACAATCACCCGGGAACTATAACCCATTATAAGTCCTCCAGTTCTACGTTAGCATTATACCATACCAACAATCACCCGGGGACTATAATAGCAATGCCTAAGTCATAAATTTATTTATGACCGACAAAACATCGTGTAGTGCAAGACCCATAGACTCAGCAATGCGCTCGGGCGACTCTTGCTTAAGATATCTTTTCAATATATCCACGGCCTTTGCCTCACCCTCAAGCTTCCCTTCAAGCTTTCCTTCGGCTCTGCCTTCCGCTCTCAACTGATTATCATAAGAAAACAAATCATTATACACGGCAGTAAAATCCTCCTTTTCAACAATCTCGCTCAAATAACCTTTCGTTTCGCATTGCCTGACAGCATACTTAAAAGCCTCTAGCTCCGGAATACGCTCACTGAGCTTTTTCTCATACTCATACTGCAAATATGAATAACCTGCAAGGTAGTTATCAGTATGCTTGTTCTTTAGTTTGTTGTAACGAATGTTTACAATTGGAACCTTTATTTGCAAAAATTCCCCACAGTCATAGCATTCATGTCCCCTGCTTAATGGCTTTTTGCCATTGTAAGCCACATAAAGTTCCGGTTTGGGAAACATAGCCTCCTGCTCCGAGTGAATATTCACACCTTCACGTTCAATCCAAAGCTTCAACAATTCGAAGAAATAAGCCCCAAGCTTGACAGCTAGATTTGATGAAACCGTACTCTGATGTTCAACCATGTATATCAGACGATTATCGGTGGTAATAAACGACACATCATTATACCGTTCGCGCTGCACAACATCTGAGTCCAGATCAAAACAAGTGATGTCATCAGCACTTAAACGTTTACCGGAAAAGGCTTCGTACAAATCAACAAAATGTCTACGCTCTTTAAATACATATTTGAAAAGCGTGTCTTTATAGTTTCTCTTTACCTCGTCCACAGTAACTCTTCCTTTAAATTTAATTTACCATACTCCCATGTTTTTATCAATGTAATTTCGATAACTGCCACATCAATTATAATACCGCAAGCCCCCTATGTCATTACACATTTGATTCACAATCTAAGCGGACGTTAAGCGTTGAAAACTGTGAAAACTAATCACAAGCTACCGAGGTTCAACTCTCGGTAGCTTGAAAAATCAGCTAAATATTTTATCTTGGGTTCTCCAAGAACAACTCAACACCGCCGTAACATAACATTTTTTCAAAACGACACGAAGAGTACAAATCCATAGTGTATAATACAAGGGCGTCATCAACGAAGCTGACTGAGGGAGTTAAATTTTTGTAACACCACCAAGAATACTGTCTCTACAATCACCCATCGAATACCACGCACACTGACCACAAATATCATCCATCACAAACAAAGTCATTTGAGCACTAATTTCACGAACAACATCCTGATAAATATAACGCCCTTCCTCAATGCCGAAATAATCACAGACCTTTTGATCAAAACGATTGACCTTCTCATTGTGCTCACACAGATTATCCCCGATCATTTTGGGACACTTGAAGCAAATATCATCCGTATAAAAGACAACATCAACAGCAGCATCGGTATCACTGCACAAATGCGTTGTGATCGCAGTCATATTTTCAACGAAATCGCTGCTATATCCCTTGCCGCTATACCCCTGAGTACACAACAAATGGTGTGGACGTAACTTCATATGGACACACCCGCCTTCCTCAGAGCAAACTTAATACTTCTGGCCAGAAGCGGCACCACCGCAATCTGAACGACCGTTACGATGAGAAAAGGCGCTACAGAATAAGCAAAAGACAGCGCCAAACTAAACCCTGTAATCCAATGAAACCAGAATAAACCGACAGTCAAATTAAACACATTGCCCACCACAAGCGCCGGAAATGACCACGCGATATGGTGTCTGCTCCCGCCCAGACCTGCCAAAAAAGCCAAAATAGGAAAAGAAAGAATGAAACCTCCGGTCACACCGGCGATAATGCCAAACCCGCCGGTAAAACGGGCAAAAACAGGAACGCCGAAAGCACCGAGTAAAATATAGACCACCGTTGCTATGGTGCCATTTTTCGAGCCGAGCACAAGCCCGGCAAGTGAAATCGCCCAAACTTGTAAAGTAAAAGGCACCCCACCCGGAAGCGGTATATTAATTTGAGCGCAAACAACGATGAGCACCGTAAAAATTCCAATATAGCAAAGCTCACGAACGGACAACTTTTTTGATTGAGATCCCATAAACCCTCCACACATGCGTTTTGCCAAGTATACAGAGGAAAAAACAAATTGTCAACCTGTTTAAACTGAAAGGTTGACAATTTGTGAATATATTTCTCCCCTTGTGCACTTGCAATTCCCACGCACGTACAATACAATGCTATCTATAAAAAGCACTTAAACCGAACCATAAAAACCGCACATGAACAAGCAGTGCGTCAAGGGACGCTGCGCCCTACAAGAAGCGCCGATTGCATATCCACTGCAACAACCGATTAACCACCCCCACCAGGAAAGGAAACATAAACCATGCAAAACTATGAAAAACTATCATCTGCCGCAAAAGAATGCGGCTTTGCCCACATAGCACCGCTCAAAGTCTCCACACTGGAATTCATGCAAGACATACGCAACATGTGCAACGCCGATCAATGTGAACACTTCGGCAAATCCTGGTCATGTCCTCCGGCCTGCGCCTCACTTGAAGACCTGCGGGAGCGGGTGCGCAACTTTGAAAGCGGCATCCTTTGTCAAACTGTAGGTGACCTAGAAGACAGCTACGACTGGGAAGGCATTATGGAAGCCGGAGCCACGCAAAAAGCAAATTTCGCCAAACTTTGGACAAAACTCAAAGAAGAATACAAGCATGTACTCGCCATGGGCACAGGCGTATGTATGCTATGCGAAAAATGCACATATCCGGACAACCCCTGCCGCTTCCCGGATCGGATGGAAGTATCCATGGAAGCCTGTGGCTTATATGTCAGCAAAGTCTGCACAGACAACGGACTGGCCTATAACTACGGCCCTGAAAAAATAGCATTCACCTCATGCTTTCTGGTGAAATAATGCTGCATAAAACAGACTCAGGAACACCCTGTGCGCTCATCAGCAACATCCAGCACTACACCATACACGATGGACCGGGGATCAGAACAGCCATCTTTTTCACAGGATGCACCATGAGCTGTATCTGGTGCTCAAACCCGGAAACAATCAAGCCCTATGAGCGCCTTGGAATCTACCCGGCAAGATGCATATCACAACAAAAATGCGGCACATGCATCAAGACCTGTAAGCAAAAAGGCCAGCCGATTAAGTTTGACACAAATGGGATACTCACCGCACTGCACATGACCGAAACATGCACAAACTGCTTCACATGCGCCCAAAACTGCCCTCCGCGAGCGATAAAACTCTGGGGAGAAAAAATGACACTGCCGGAACTGATGAAAGTCATCGAAAGTGACCGAAGCTTCTATGACAAAAGTGGCGGCGGAGTTACGCTCAATGGCGGTGAAGTCATGATGCAGTGGGCGTTTGCCGAAATGCTACTCAAAACATGCAAAGAATCCGGAATAAACACCTGCGTAGAAACAGCGCTCCACTGTCCGCAAGAGCACATGGAAGCCGTTTATCAGTACACAGACCTTGTGATTGCCGACATCAAGCATATGGACACAGACGCACACAAAAGATACACCGGCGTAGGCAATGAACGCATACTGAGCAATTTGATCCAAACTATCAAACTCGGAAAAAACCTCGTCATACGCACCCCGGTCATACCCGGCTATAATGATGACGAACAAAATATCAGAGCGACTGCCGAATTTATAAAAAATAAGCTTAAAAGCGAAATCATTGCATGGCAACTGCTACCATTTAAAAAGCTCGGCACAGAAAAATATGAATCCCTGATGCTCAAATACCCCATGGAAGACTACACATCTCCGGAAAGAACACAATGGGAGCATAAGCTCATAGAACTCGCCGCAATGATTAAAGCCGATTACGGACTTCCGGTTGAAAATGGAACCGGAAAAAAATTAAATATCGTGCTATGATCATGCGTGAAGCGCATGGTGCTTGATGACACAGCGCTTTGGGCAGTTATTTCAAACACGATGCATATAAGAACAGAAGTTTGATCCCCCATATAATGTACAGGAGCTGATGAGCCTTGCAGACATCAACCACAAAAAAAACAAAACAAATTCTAATTTTCAGTGCAGCAATGATTTCTTGTTTACTGTGGGCAGCGAACCTGCCCGCAACCAGATTTGTCTTGCAATATTACAGCCCCGGATCGCTTGCATTTTTCAGATTTGCAGTGGCATCGGTATGCCTCGGTGCAATTGCAGCAGCAAGAAAGACCCCATTGCCCAAAAAGAAAGACCTGCCAATGTTCGCCATATCCGGCATTGTCGGCGTATTCTTATTTACGATTTTTCTCAACACCGGAGCGCGTCAAGTATACTCAGGCATTGCCAGTTTTATAATAAATACATCACCAGTCTTTGCACTGCTCTTTGCAAGACTGTTGCTCAAAGAAACTGTAAAGCCTGCTTGCTGGATTGGCATCATGATCAGCTTTGCAGGACTCATCGGCATGATGCTCAGCCAAATAGCAGAATTTTCGCTGAACATCGGCATTTTTCTTTTACTGCTCGGTGCGATATCATACAGCTTTTACACGGTCACGCAACGCAGCATACTCAGGAAATATTCATTTTTTCAAGGCACTACTTATGCGATGATCATAGGCACCGTGGGCTTTTTCATATTTCTACCCGATCTGATTCATGATTGGACGAGCGGGCTACCGTGGTATACACATTTTATTGTTGTAATCATGGGCATTTTACCTGCGGCTGTGGCCAATCTCACTTGGGGATATGCACTTTCAAAAGCAGAAAAAACCGCCCATGTCACCGTGTGCCTGTATGCGACGCCATTTTTAGCGGCTCTGCTGGGATTTGTTTGGCTGGGGGAAACTTTTCCGATTTGGTCACTTGTCGGCGGTGTCGTGATTATTGGCGGGATGGTTTTTACAAATACGATAGGCAAGCGTTAGTTTTATAACCTTGATACATTTAATAAGCAATCATTGTTTAATTTCGGGTTGACAGAGTGTGCATCATAATGATATGTTCATGTTCGATGGGTGGTGGGGTGTGGTGTTAAAAAATGTTGATACAGACATGGCGATGAAACTGTTATTTGAACAGCGTGCTGATCTGCGCACGGAAACGGTCACGCTCGATCATGCGCTGCTACGTATCATCTCACAGACCGTATATGCCAAAATGCCCATCCCGCCATTTGATAGAAGCCCTTTCGACGGCTACGCTTTTCGTGCCGAAGACACAGTAGGGGCATCGTATGATCACCCTACTATTTTAAAAATCGTTGAAGAGCTTCCCGCAGGCACTTTACCAAAACATGAAATCACTGCCGGACTGGCCGCTAAGATTCTGACCGGCGCACCAATACCCAAGGGCGCAAACACCACAATAAAATACGAAGATACAGAGTTTTCTGATCAGGAAGTGCGTATTTTTTCACCCATTAAACCGAATACCAACTTAGTTTATGCAGGAGCGGATGTAAAAGCCGATGACGTGCTTGCCCTACAGGGTGCAGTGGTTAGCGCTCCGATGATTTCATCTTTTGCAAATCAAGGCTTTGTCGGTGTCGATGTTTATAAAAAACCTATGATTACAGTGATCAGCACTGGCACTGAGCTTTGTGAAATAGGCCAGCCGCTTAAAGCGGCATCCATATACAACAGTAATGTACATACGATTTGTGCATATTTAGACAGCTTTGGGGCAATGCCGATAAACGGTGGCTGTGTTCCCGATGAGTCTGTGGTTATTGCCGAAAAAATCAAATCGGCACTGAGTGTTTCGGACATGGTGATCACAACAGGCGGCGCATCGGTCGGTGATTATGACTGGGCGGTCACTGCCATGAAGGAATTGGACGCGCAAATACTATTTTGGAAGACCTCATTAAGGCCCGGCGGAGCTACGCTCGCAGCGGTTGTGGACGGTAAAATCGTGCTGGGACTTTCCGGCAATCCCGCCGCCGCAGTCATTGGGCTTCTGCGTATTGGGATGCCTTATATAAAGAAACTCTGCGGTAGAGCGGATTGTTTTTTTCAGGAAATATATCTCAAGCTTTGTGAGCCGGTTTCCAAAGATAGTCCCAAGCAGCGTATACTTCGCGGCACATTGGAAATTGAAGACGCTATAGCATATTTTAAAGAAAGCGGCAGTCAAGGCAGCGAAACCATATCTTCGTTTGATCAGTGCGACCTATTGGGAGAAATCCCGATGGGATCTCCTCCATTACCCGCCGGGGCAATAATTAAAGCTTATAGGATGTAATGTATGAAAGATAGTTTTGGTAGGGATATTTACTATTTGCGCATGTCGGTGACCAATCGATGCAACCTCAGGTGTGTGTATTGTATGCCTGAAGGCTGTTCGGACTGGGGTGACAAAGAGGGCATCTTATCTATTGATGAAATTGTCGAAATTGTACGTGCAGCATCGGTCTGCGGAATAAAAAAGATTCGCCTGACCGGTGGTGAGCCGCTGGTGCGTGCAGATATCGTCGAAATCTGCCGGAGGGTTTCTGAGACACCGGGCATTACAGAGCTTTGTCTCACGACCAATGGCATTTTACTGCCCAAATTTGTCGACGAGCTTAAGACCTCCGGTGTGACACGGCTCAACATCAGTCTGGATTCTCTTGACCCTGTCACGTATAAGGATATTACAAGAAACGGAACGCTTGAAGGTGCGCTCAGCGGTGTTTATGCTGCACTTGATAGAGGGTTTAAGGCAGTAAAGATCAATGCCGTGCTCATCGGCGGGGTCAATGATAACGAGATACTTTCTCTGCTGGAACTCACCCGAAAGCACAATGCGCACGTACGGTTTATCGAGATGATGCCTATAGGTGAAACTGCTGATTGGGCCGAAACCCGGTTTGTCAGCGTAGATAAAGTAAAGGAGATCGCATCTGAACTTGTGGAGATTGGTTCAGAGGGTGTGGCTCAGCTTTATCGTTTGCCTGATGGTCTGGGTACGGTCGGGCTGATCAGTCCGATCAGTTCTCACTTTTGCCCAACGTGTAATCGCATCAGAGTGGCCTCGGATGGGAAGCTAAAGCCCTGTTTGCATTCGCCGGATGAGATTGATTTGCGTGGACTTTCGGGTAAGGCGCTTGAGGATGCTATTCACTTAGCTATTTATGATAAGCCTTTTAAGCATAAGCTCGATGATGGGCATGTCAGCGAGAGTATGCGTAATATGAACGAAATCGGTGGGTAGCAGCGATGAAAGGATTATTTATATATGTCTAAACTTACACATTTTAACGATGAAGGTCACGCCAGAATGGTGGATGTCAGCTACAAACAAGTGACCACACGTGAGGCCATTGCCGGTGCGACTGTACTGATGAATGCCCCTACGTTTAGCCATGTAATGCGTGGTGAAATGAAAAAGGGAGATGTCTTGGCAGTTGCGCAGGTTGCAGGGATTATGGCGGCCAAAAAGACTTCGGATGTCATTCCAATGTGCCATCCTATTGTCATAACCGGAGTGGATATTTCCTATGTTTGTGATGAGATGCGCAATGCGATTGATATTACCGCCACGGTACGTTGCAAGGGCGAAACCGGCGTGGAGATGGAGGCGCTGACCGCAGCGTCTGTTACGGCGCTGACGATTTATGATATGTGCAAAGCTGCGCAAAAAGATATAAAAATTACAGATATTCGCTTGCTCAAGAAGACCGGCGGCAAGTCAGGAGATTGGGTAGCGGAATAAATAATCTTGCTGTTAAACACAACCTGTGTAGGGTGCGCTGTCCGCATCGCACCGCAGTAAAACTTTCAAATAATTATGGATAGGAGTGTAACGACAATGGCAAAAGTATCAGCAGTATGTATTAGTGATATTAAAGGTGTGATCAAAAAGCCGGTATCCGAAATATTTGTCAAAATAGACCATGGCATTGAGGGCGATGCACACGCAGGGCAGTGGCACAGACAAGTCAGTCTGCTCGGAGATGAAAGTGTGGACAAATTGCGTGCGCAAATGCCGAATCTTAAGGCGGGCGTTTTTGCGGAAAATATTTTGACCAGCGGCATATGTCTTTATGAGTTACCGATTGGTACAAAGTTGCGTATAGGGCAGGCACTTCTGTCAGTGACACAAATTGGCAAAGAGTGCCACAATCAAGGATGCGCCATAAAAAGACAAACCGGAGATTGTGTGATGCCGCGTGAAGGCATTTTTGCGCAAGTTATAGAAGAAGGTGCGATAAAAGCCGGTGATGAGATTGAGGTAGTTCCGCAATAATGAGGAAAATCAAAGTAGAAGATGCGATTGGCCAAGTCCTCTGCCATGATATGACAGGGATTTCTAAAGGGAAAAAAGGCGTGGCATTTCGCCGCGGACATATCATTACGCGGGAGGATATCCCGCTCCTTTTAGATATCGGTAAAAATCATGTGTTTGTCTGGGAGCCTGATGCGGATGAAGTGCATGAAGATGAAGCCTCGCTGGCTGTTGTGCGTGCGGCTTGCGGCGAGGGCATTACTTATGATGAGAAGCCTTCTGAGGGCAAGGTATTTCTGTACGCTCGGCAGCGTGGACTTTTTTGCATCAATAGCGGTGTACTTAAGGAGCTTAACAGCGTAGAGGACTATACGATTGCCTGTCTTCCGAACCTCACAGATGTCAGCGCAGGGGCAAAGCTTGGCGGCGTGCGGATTGTTCCGCTGGTGACCAAGCTCCAAAATATGGAAAATGCTGTAAATGTCGCCGAAAAGTACCATCCCATTTTTAAAGTTTTGCCATATGCAAAACTCAAATGCGGTGTTATTATAACAGGTAGCGAGGTTTTTTACGGACGCATCGATGATAAGTTTGAGCCAATCATGCGCAAGAAACTAGACAACTTTAACGCCGAGATATTAGGCGTAACAAAATGTCCGGATGATTTAGATGAGATACAATCTGCGGTGATGCGCTTTGTGAGTCAAGGAGCGCAGCTTATACTTTTGACCGGCGGCATGTCTGTTGACCCGGATGATTTGACGCCGACCGCAATACGCAATTCCGGCGCACGTGTGGTTACCCAAGGTGTGCCTATGCAACCGGGCAATATGCTTATGATTGCATATTTGGATAAAACGGTCTTGATCGGTGTCCCGGGCGCTTCAATGCATTCGCCGACTACGAGTTTAGATGTTTTCTTGCCGCGCATTTTTGCAGGACTTGATATACGACCGGAAGACATTCCGGGGCTTGGTGAAGGGGGATTTTGTTCCGGCTGCACAGCATGCACATATCCCCGATGTTATTTTGGAATGAGCAGGTAAATGATGATGATTATTGATGACTTAAAATTTGATAAAGATGGGTTGATTCCGGCGATCATTTTTGATGCATTATCCGGAGCGGTACTGATGCTGGGATATATGAACAAGGAAAGCCTGCAAATCAGCATGGATGAAGGGCGGACTTGTTTTTGGTCGCGCTCGCGTAAGACACTCTGGAGAAAGGGCGATACTTCCGGAAATATTCAGCATATCGTAAGCATCAAGACCGATTGCGACAGAGACGCTTTGCTCATTCGAGTAAATAAAGATGGCCCGGCTTGTCACACCGGCAGTGATTCTTGCTTTTTTGAAACAGTCCATGGCGATGACTCGGATTTATTTAGTCTGGACACACTCTATCATATAATCGCCGACCGCAAAGCAAATCGAAAGCCCGGTTCGTATACGACCTACCTCTTTGACAAAGGTATTGACAAGATACTCAAGAAAGTGGGCGAAGAATCAACCGAGGTGATTATTGCAGCAAAAGGCGATGACAAGAGCGAAACCATTTATGAAATCGCAGACTTAATTTATCACGCTATGGTGCTCATGACCCAGATGGGCATAACACCGGAGGATGTGAGACAAGAGCTGGCCTCTCGCTTTGTCAAAGACGCGGAGGAAATGGCGTAATGAAATTTCAAAATTTACACACGCATACGACATACTGTGACGGCACTTTAACTCCGGAGGGCATGATTGAAGCGGCGCTGAGTAAAGGCTGTGACTCCATCGGATTTTCTGAGCATGCATGTGTTCCTTTTGATATTTACTACTCTATGGATGCTGAATGTACGCAAGCGTATATCCATGATGTCAATGCATTAAAGCAGAAGTATGAAGGGGTGATCGAGGTCTTCTTGGGCTTAGAGCAAGACTACTATTCATCAGAACTGCCAGAGGGTCTTGATTACACTATCGGAGCGCTGCACTATGTGCAAAATAAGCAGACGGGGGAATTTGTCTCGGTCGATGCCGGTGCTAATCATCAAAAGCAGATGGTCGATGAATGTTTCGGAGGCGATTATTATGCTTTGGCAGAGGAATATTTTTCGGTTTTTTCCCATATCATAAAAAAAACCAAAGCCGATATAGTCGGACATTTTGATCTTGTGGCAAAGTACAATATTAATAATTACTTTTTTGATGAGCAGCATCCGCGCTATGTTGATGCCGCATTGAGTTGTATGGATGAGATACTTAAGGATTGCAGGCTTTTTGAAGTGAATTCTGGAGCCATGTTCCGGTTGGGTAAGCTTGAACCGTATCCATCTGCTTTTCTGCTCAAAGCGCTGAAAGAACGCAGGGGAGAGGTCATCTTATCCAGTGATAGCCATGATGCGGAGTCGATATGTTATAAGTTTGACGAGATTCAGGCGCTGCTTAAGATTTGCGGTTTTGATTATATAAAAAGGCTTACTGCCAGTGGGTTTGTAGACGTGAGATTGTAGAGGGGAATGGCCATTAATATGATAAATCCTTGTGATATGTATGGATCCATGGTCTTTAGTGACCATGTTATGAAACAGCGCTTGCCTGCTGATATTTATGAGGCGTTGCAAAAGACAATCGTGGACGGCAGCCGCTTGAATGTCGAGGTTGCCGCTGTCGTTGCCAAAGTGATGAAGGACTGGGCGGTTGAGCGGGGTGCAACGCATTACACTCATTGGTTTCAGCCCATGACCGGCATTACCGCAGAAAAGCATGATAGCTTCCTATCACCCATCGGTGACGGTCGGGCGATTATGGAATTTTCCGGAAGGGCTCTGGTGCTCGGTGAAACAGATGCGTCAAGCTTGCCGTCCGGTGGCTTAAGGGCAACATTTGAAGCACGAGGTTATACTGCCTGGGATCCCACTTCTTACGCTTTTGTCCGGGGGAAAACTCTATATATTCCCACAGCTTTTTGCTCATATGGCGGTGAGGCGCTCGATGAAAAGACTCCGCTACTTCGATCAATGCAGGCGCTGAGTAAGCAAGCGTTGAGGGTCTTGCGATTGTTCGGTGATGCAGAGACCGCTTCGGTAAAACCTATGGCCGGAGCGGAACAAGAATATTTTCTTATTGATAAGGCCATGTTTGAAAAGCGCAAGGATCTTATGTATACAGGGCGTACACTTTTTGGGGCAAAATCCCCGAAGGGGCAAGAGCTCAATGATCAGTATTATGGCGCAATAAAGCCGCGTGTGTCGGCATTTATGAATGATCTGAATAAGGAGCTTTGGGCGCTCGGTGTTCCTGTACAGACAGAGCATAATGAATCTGCACCGGGGCAACATGAACTTGCTGCCATGTACACAACAACCAATATCGCCACAGATCACAATCAGCTGATTATGGAGATCATGCAGAGCATCGCCAAAGAACATGGCATGATTTGCGCATTACACGAAAAACCCTTCGAAGGCATCAATGGAAGCGGCAAGCACAACAATTGGTCTCTTGCCACAAGCACCGGCATCAATTTACTTGAGCCGGGTCTAAGTCCTCATGAAAATGCGCAATTTCTGCTATTTTTGATTGCGGTCATAAAAGCAGTGGACGACTATCAAGATTTGTTGAGGATTTCAGTTGCAAGCGCAGGCAACGATTGTCGCTTGGGGGGACACGAAGCGCCACCTGCTATCTTGTCTGTGTATATTGGAGATGAGCTTATGTCCATGCTTGAGGCCATTGAAAACGGCGCTCAGTATGATGCGGGCAGTAAGGATGAGCAGATGAAGTTCGGAGCAAAGGTGCTCCCCGGTATTCCTAAGGATACAACCGATCGAAATAGGACTTCTCCATTTGCTTTTACCGGTAATAAGTTCGAGTTTAGAATGGTTGGCTCGAATATGTCGATTGCTAAGGCTAATATTGTCATCAATACGACTGTCGCTGAGTCTCTGCGTTTATTCGCTGATGAGCTTGAGGGGGCTTTAGATTTTCCCGCCGCTGCTTCGGCGCTGATTAAGCGGACGATCAAGGAGCATAAGCGGATTATATTTAATGGCAATGGTTATGATGATGAGTGGGTCAGCGAGGCTCGGTCGCGTGGACTGCTCAACCTACCGGCCACGCCTGATGCGTTGCCCTATATGCTCATTGATAAGAATGTAGCCCTCTATGCGCAGCATAAGGTTTTTTCGCATACAGAGCTACTTTCCAGATATGAGACAAGCCTCGAAAATTATTGCAAGTTATGCAATATCGAGGCGGTGACGATGTATAAGCTTGTTAAAAAGAACATTCTGTTTGTTGCGGCACAGTGTGCCGGGGAGCTGAGCGCTGTGGCGCTGAATAAGTCTCAGTTTTTGCCTGAGGCTGATTGTACTTATGAGCGGGATACGGTGCTGCGTTTGTCTGAGATTTCGGCGGCGCTTCATCAGAAGGTCGCTGAGTTGTATGGTGCTTTGTCGGTTGTTGAGGATACTCAAAATTCTTTGGACAAGGCGCGTGTATATAGGGATATTGTCTTGCCGAATATGGCGCAATTGCGGGAACTTGCTGACGAACTGGAGCTGTTGGTTTCACGCAAACATTGGCCATTTCCGACTTATGGAGATTTGCTGTTTAGCGTGCGGTGATTTTTGGGGGATGTGATCTGTCTGCCGCAATCTTTCTGTGCGCAACGGCATAGTATAAATTCTCTTTTTGATTTTTGGATAGAAAAAGCGGGCATCCTCTGTTTGGGGAGTACCCGCTTTTGCGGTTAGGGCTATGCGGTTTTAGTAGTTCGGTTTCCTGCTGGTACAACCTCAACTTCTTTTCCCCATTTTGCCATTTCTTCAACAAACCATTTTGTTGTTTCTTCGTATTCTTTTGAGATTTCTTCATCTGTCATTTTTAAGTGCCGTTCTGAATTTTCATCCCTAATTTCCCGGATTTCAAGCATGGCTTTGCTTTCAAACATTTTAGTCTACCTCCTCTATTAACATAGTCGGCGATATAATTCCAATTTCCTTGTAGCGTTGAATCGTGTTTACAATCCTGACTTTATCAATTGTCTTGAAATTGACAAGGTGCTTAAAATTCCATGACACAATGGCATCACAATTTGATATTACTGCAAAAGCAATGTGTTCACAGTCATCTCTGCTTTTTTCATTTAGCACTCCGCTTTTGAGGTATTCGTATGCCAAGTCCTTTACCTCTTTGGTTTCAGCCAAAACTTGAAGTGCTATTTGGCTTAGTTTTTCAAACATTTGACTTTGCTTTGGCTCTGTGCATCTTTTTATTTCCGCGAGTACCACAGGCGAAATGTAAACATCATATTTTCCGGCGATCAACTCATTCCATAAGCGGTCTGTATGTCGCATTTTCTCAGGCGTGTCATCGGCAAATAAATGACTGATAACTGACGTATCGAGATACAATCTTAGCTTCCGCATTGTATTACCTCCTGTTGTGCGACCAATTTTGTGATAGTTCATTACCATTTTATCTGTTGTGTGAATAATTCAAGATCACTATACTACAAAGAGAGCCGCTTTTCAATGTGAGCATTTTCTTAGTATTTGTTTTTATTATACTTGATATTCTATGTGTCGGCAAACTCAATTCCGTGTCACAATGTAAACAGCTTGAAACCTATGCAAAAATCCACCAATAGAATTCTGTGGAATTTAGATAATTTCCATAGGAATAAACCTAAAGAGATATGATGAAGTGAGCAGTACGCAAAAGTGGATGACAAGACACATAATCATGAAATCAGATCAAAAACATCAAACACAATTTCCCAATCTAAATTTATCCAATTTATTACTTGCAAGTTTGCCACAAGATTGTACTCCGCAATTCGTTCCTTATCTACATCGAAGATGTTCTCAATGTACTCATCATAAAACAAAGTCATTGCAAATAGGTCAGAAATTTCTTCAATTTCACCGCTTTCATTAATCTTAAAACGAACACCATCTGAAATAGGCCTTACGACTTCACCATTAGGGCTGATCACTTTGAATTGTTTAAACGCCGCAGCTATAAATGAATCTTGTGGCAATGCCCTTCTCAGCTCTTGGATATGAATTCTTTCGTCAATCACACCAATGCTGGATAAGCTCAGTCCTTGGCTCTCGTCATCATATCTACAAAAACCAATTTCGATATCTTGTAAATTCGGTCGCAAAATAGGAATCCCCTCTATGAAGCTGTACGGAGTCTGCGGTTGGAGCTCATCAAAGTCAATAGCTATCACATCTTGGATTAGCGTATGGCTGCTCACTATAAAGTGTATTTCTAGCGTCAGTTCCCCCGATTCAATTGGGTTTCTAAAAACTGTACGGCTATGTATTTCAAAAAGGCTTCCGTCACCCTTTTGAACAATCCCACTCGATTGATCGCTTGTTAGCCCTAATCCAAAACCCTGATGTATAAGTGAGTAATGTAGTTGGACCTCTTCACCAAACTGTCCGCCAATCATGTCTTCGATGATAAAATGTATATCGACTATATTGTCGTAAACAGCTATGTATGCGATCTCTACCCGAATTCCCACATCTCCGAAATATTTTTTGGTTTCTAAAGAAACTGGTATGGTCTCTGAAACATTCGCATCGGAATTGGGTTTTGATTCAATACTACATCCACTGTTTGAAGCAGGTAAATTTTCATCAGCAACGCCGCATGCAATAACAGCAATAATTGCGAAAAAAACCAAGCTGATACCTACAATCCTTTTCAACACATCATTCATTCCTCTCAAATTTTTTATATTGGTTTTCCGCAAGGTTTAAATATCGCTGCCACTACCTTATTCCATAAGCATCACCGTTCCTCTTCTATGAAAATTTTTTTGACTTCATATTTGCAAAAACGTTTTTACACCTGCACAATAAGTAAAAAATCCGGCACAGAAGTTCCTTTTTTCAGCTTGTACGAATTGAAGAAAACAACATTTGACATAATAGTATGCCCTCCTAAAAATTTTTGATGTGCATTACCAGTTAACTATTCTTAGACCAATATCTGAACGAAAAACCCTTGCGATATAGACCAATGTCTTTAAGAGTCGAACGCCCATCGATTTTATCGGGCGCATTGTCCTCCTGCTAGTGTTTTTCTCCCTAAACTGCACAATCTCTTTTTGCACCGCGCAACATCTCTAAACCATGCTCCAGAGCGGGCAAGACTGCACCTAAATTTTCTTTTGCTGCCTTTGGACTTCCGGGCAGATTGATTATAAGGGTCTTACCCCTGATCCCTGCCTGTTGGCGTGCCAAAATTGCGCGATTGGTTATCTTCAAGCTTTCTGCCCTCATTGCTTCGGGGATTCCGGGTGTGAGGCGGTTGCAGACTGCGATTGTCGCCTCCGGTGTGACATCTCTCAGCGCAAATCCTGTTCCACCCGTCGTTGCGACAAGCGCGATATCCAGTGCATCTGCACATTTGATAAGCTCCTGCTCAATGAAATTTTGCTCATCAGGAATGATCGTATTATAAACAACGTCATACCCTGCATCTTCGAGCATTGCGCTCACTGCCGGGCCTCCGAGATCTTCACGTTCTCCGGTCGAACCCTTGTCACTCACTGTAATAACTGCTGCTGTATACATATTTGTTTTTCTCCGTTTCTATAATATCTTCACCGAAAGCGCACTTCGAGGAAGTAACGCGGCATGTCAGTGGTGAGCGTTACTTTTATGACCTCATTATCGGGATCGAAGCCGAAGTTTTGATTGACAACCTCTACGCTTTCTGTCCCGGTAATACTTGCTGATATGGCGTCGAATGTAAGGGCACTGCCCAGCGATGTCATCATATCGTAGCCCAATACCCTTGAGTTATGCAACCCTTTAACAAAAAAATCGAAGCTTGCCGGCTTAATTCTTTCTGCGAGTATTTCTACGCTTTCTCCGGCAGGTACTGTGACCTCTGCCATCAAATAAAACACCCTGCTCATAACATATACCTCATGAATCATATCTTCAAGCCATCCTGTCTCATATCGCGCAGCGACGTGGTCAGAAAGCACACCATGGTCTTTGAGCAGCTCGGCAACTGCCCGAAATAACATCGCATCCATACGGTCGCAAGAAACACTTGCCTCAACGCCGAGACTCGGAAAAGCCATTTCAATGAATGCATCAATCAATTCGACCAAAACATCTCCAAGCACGGCTTCGTATCGTCTCATATCTGCCGATATATCTGTGCGTTCTTCGCCCGGATGCCATCCGGCATTTGCGTACCCCTGCACGGCGATATCTGTTATATCGTTGCCAACCACGATGAGCTTAAACACCCTGCCGTGATGATGATTATTTTCTCTGGGTATAGAAAAACCCTGCCTCATGAAGTTGTTTTCCGGGTCAAATGTTGCGGCATGAAAGCCATAGGAAAGTACAGTCGTTTCACTAAAATCAAGCTGAAACGATACCGCCAGTGATGGATTTATTGACGCACTGTGATCGGCTTGTAGATTTGTAAATGTGTAAACGATCACCGGCTGATCAAGTACCGGAGCATTACCCAACGCACGCTGTAAATACGTGCCATCGGCAAGCAGCTCCACATAGCTATGCCATGTTTCCGGAAACCTAAGGTTCATCGCACGGTCATCATCGCCACCCGCACCGGTGAATCCACCGCTATATGCGCCGGAAATAAGCACCGTGTCGAGCGCATCTCCATCTGAAATGACACTTGGACGCAGTCTGCCGAGTTCACGAAAGTTGCCTACAAATGGGTAAATGAGTTGAACAGTTTGGTCACTTGCGGTGGGATTTGTCAAAATATAGCGATCAGTGACGCGAATGTCTCCGAAATAAAATGTGGAGTCATATATGCGGTCAGATTCATTTTCAAACCCGCTAAAATCGAAAGTCAACTCTCTTTGGGTGGTCAGCGTAGAGGTGTCACCTAGAGCAGACATAGGTAAAATCGGCCCTGCGTACGACGTAAACAAAGCACTTCCATCAGTGTCTTGCCGTGTGAGTGCACTGTTGCCAGTGTAGTTTGTACGCAAGTGCGGGTGCTCTAATATGAGCATACTGCCGACAATGATAACTACTATTGCGATTGCTACGATGATGCTACAGCGTGCTATTATTCTTCGGCGTCTCTTTTTGTTATTTAGCAACGCTTGCGCTTCATTTGATTCAAAAGTTTGCTTATCGTTCATATATTGCTCCGATCTGTAGAAGTTTTAGTCGGGTTGTGTTATATTTAATGCGCTGTATATAATTGGCATACTGTTAAAACTTGTGCGATGCACTCACCGGGCGATCATTCCCCGGTTTTCTATTTCGCTTGCCAACAAGCGTCTTGATATGCACTTGAGTTTATCTTAATCAATTCGGAGGCATTTTAATAAATGATTAATACCAATAGTCCATTTTATATTTCGACAATTGCCCAAGACGCTGAAAATATCGCCCGAAAGTACGGACTGGGCCTGGAAATTGCAGAGTTTTGCAGCGCATACAATATGGATCCGGGCGTAAGCACAGAAGCAACGGAAGCATCAGATGAATCAGCCCATGGAGCGCACGGACTTGCATACGGATTTGAATCCAATGACCGGATCGTCCGTGAAAAAATGCATGGCGTGAAACACTGTGTATTTCATGCGCCATTTAACGAACTTTGCCCCGCAGCCATCGACCCGCTGATTGTTGCCGTTGCAAAAAGACGCTACGCCCAAGCATATGACATCATGAACGGCTATGGCATACACCAGATGGTTGCACACTCAGGATTTGTCCCGCTGATCTATTTCCCGGAATGGTTTGTGGAAAAATCAGTCATTTTTTGGCGGGAATTTTTAGCCGACAAACCTGAAGGATTTAAGCTCTATCTGGAAAACGTGCTTGAAGATCGTCCGGATATGCTCATAGAAATCGCATCCAAAGTCGATGACAAACGATTTAAATTGTGTCTTGATGTGGGTCATGCTGCGATTGTCGGAACAGACATTCCGATCACAGCGTGGGCAGAGCAAATGCGCCCACATCTGGGTCATGCCCACTTGCACAACAACGATGGACGAAAGGATACGCACAATGCGCCCGGTGACGGTATCATTGATGTCAATGCCGTCATCCGCACTGTGCAAAACACATCACCCGAGATTACTTTCACCCTAGAGGTCATCGACGCAGTGAAGACGGCAGAGTGGATGACCTCCAATGGGCATATTTAACTTCGCTCCGGTAATAAAACCGATGAGGCTTCGACTCCCGGCAATTTAAGAAATATTCTTAACGATCTCCATCGTATCACGAGCGATAACCAGCTCCTCATTGGTGGGGATCACAAGCACAGACGCAGACGATCCGGCCTTGGTGATATCTGTTATTTTATCATTTTCAGCATGACCATTTTTATCTTCGTCAAGATAAATACCAAATCCGCAGAGCCATTCACATATACCTCTGCGTATCGGCGGTGAGTTCTCCCCGACACCGGCAGTAAAGACAATCGCATCAACGCCGCCCAACGCAACAATGTAAGCACCTATGAATTTTGCCACCTGATACTTAAACGCGCTCAGTGCAAGCCGCGCCCTTTCAACATCTTTGATGTCTTCGACCTCGCCGACAGCCCGATCTTCATCAAGATCAAACTCCGCCATATTCATAATATCTCTAAAATCAGACGACACGCCTGAAATGCCTAAAACGCCTGATTTTTTATTTAAAATTTCAAGCGTCTCACTCAGCGGTAAGCTTCCTTCTATTTCAGAGATCACATAAACAAGAGCCGGGTCAATTGTGCCTGAGCGTGTGCCCATAGGTAGGCCTTCCAGTGGTGTTGCGCCCATGGTCGTGTCCACACTTTTGCCGTCACTTATAGCCGCTAGTGAAGCGCCGTTACCCAGATGGCATGTGACTATGCGCAGTCCGCCCGGCTTGTCTTTTAAAAACTCTATCGCTTTTGAGGATACATATCTGTGTGATGTTCCGTGAAATCCGTAACGTCTGATGTCATATTTTTCATAGTATTTGTATGGGATCGGATATACGTGGGCGTAATTGGGAATGGATAGGTGAAATGCTGTGTCGAATACCGCAACGTGGGGCACATCAGGTATTGTTTTTTGACAGGCGTAAATGCCCATCAAATTCGCAGGAATGTGCAGCGGCGCTAGCTTTGCGCAGTCCACTATTCCTTTCATCACTTCATCGTCAATCAATACGCTTGATGAAAACTTTTTCCCGCCATGTACAACACGGTGTCCGATTGCATGTATTTCTTTCAGGCTGTTTATGACTCCGTATTTTTCACTTGTTAGTGTCTGTATGACTATGTTTAGTGCTTCTGAGTGCGATGGCATTGATATCTCATCTTTTAATATGGGTTTGCCATTTGATGGTTCGTGCTTTACATAACCGTCAATGCCGATGCGTTCACAGTTTCCTTTTGCAAGTATTTTTTCGGAGCGCATGTCAAAGAGTTGGTACTTAAGGGAGGAGCTTCCTGTGTTTATGACTAAAATGTTCAATTTCACAACCCTTTCTTTATCCGCGGAGAGTACTCCATTTTTGAAATAAGTGCACAAAAATGAAGTACCAAGTGTTGGCTGTTTTCATCGCTCACATTTTATAATGCTATACTATTGATGTCAAGATGGGGGGCTGTTTATAAGCACCTATTTATTTTTCATCAGCAGATACATAATCGCTTTTTGGACATGCAGACGATTCTCTGCCTCGTCAAATATCTCCTGTGCGTGTGCTTCGAAGACTTTTTCAGTGATTTCCTCGCCTTTGTGTGCCGGTAGGCAGTGCTGAATCATGCATCCGGGATTCGCTAGCGCCATGATTTCATCGTTCACTTGGTATCCGGTAAACGCTTTTTGGCGCTTTTGTGTCTCGCTTTCTTGTCCCATTGAGGCCCATACGTCCGTGAATATGACATCTGCGCCTTGGGCTGCAATTTCCGGCTTGTCTGTGAGTTCAAATTTGCCGGTTGTTGCCGAATGTGCAAAATCCAGAATCTGTTTGTCCGGTCTATACCCTTCAGGACATGCAACGGATACGTCCATACCGCATTTCAGACATCCGACAATCATAGAGTTTGCAACGTTGTTGCCATCACCAATCCAACAGGCTTTCAGCCCTTCGAGCTGTCCTTTGTGTTCTCTGATGGTCATGATGTCCGCAAGCACTTGGCAGGGATGTTCGAAGTCAGTCAGTCCATTAATGACCGGAATGGTCGCATGTTCGGCAAGCGCTTCGACTTCCGATTGATCGAATGTACGGATCATAATACAGTCACAATAACGGCTGAGCACACGAGCGGTGTCTGCAATAGGCTCACCTCTGCCGAGTTGACTGTCGGCATTGGACAGGAATATGCCCTGCCCTCCGAGTTGGAAGATACCTACTTCGAAAGAGACACGTGTACGTGTTGAGCTTTTTGCAAATATCATCGCGAGAGTTTTGCCGGATGGGAAATCATGTTTTTTATCGGACTTCTGTTCAGACTTGAGCATGTCCGCAGTGTCCAGAATCAAAGTGATATCATCTGAGGGTAAGTCGAGCAGGTTCAGCAGGTCTTTTTTCATGATTATATCATTCCTTTCAAAATCGCAAGGCCTTTGTCGATTTCATCATATGTGATGGTCAGGGGTGGGAGCATTCTCAGTGCATCCGTACCGGCAGTGATGATGAGCAAGCCCTCTTCGATACAGGCCGCAGCAATATCTTTAGGTACTAAATTGTTGAGGGATATACCGATCATTAACCCTTTGCCGCGAATCTCACCCACGGTGGGCTTATTCCAGCTTTTTATTGTTTCGGTGATGTATGCGCCCTTTTTGGAGACTTCTTTTAAGGCCTCCTCATCAAGTTGACGCAACACTTCGAGCGCGCCTGCCGCCGCAACAGGATTTCCGCCAAAAGTCGTTGCATGAGTTCCGGGCGTGAGCACTGCGGAGCATTTTCCACCTGCTATAATGCCACCCATTGGCAAGCCTCCGGCGATGCCTTTTGCGAAACTGATGACATCGGGCATGATCCCATATTGCTCAAAAGCGAATAATGTTCCGGTTCTGCCCACACCTGTTTGAATTTCATCCACCAATAGCAAGATGTCTTTTGCGTTGCAGATTTTGGCGACAGCCTGTACATAGTCCTGACAGAGCGGGAGCACGCCGCCTTCGCCTTGGATCAGCTCGATCATAATGGCACAAACATCATCCGTCAGTTGCGCATCCAGTGCCGATAGGTCATTTGCGGTGACATGCTTAAAGCCCTCTGTAAACGGAAAAAAGTAATTGTGAAACACATCTTGCCCCGTGGCAGCGAGGGTAGTTATCGTTCTGCCATGGAAACTTTGAACAAGAGTGATGATGGTGCTCCGGCCTTTGCCATATTTGTCAAAAGAATATTTTCTTGCGAGTTTTATCATGCCTTCATTCGCTTCGCCGCCTGCGTTTGAAAAAAAGACATTACTCATCCCGGTGCGCATGGTGAGCTGCTTCGCCAGTTCGGCATAGGGCTGTGAACAATATAGATTGGAAATGTGTTGTAGTTTCATGGCTTGATTTGTGATCGCTTCGACCCATTTTTTATTGCCGTAGCCTATGGAGTTGACGCCGATGCCACTGGTAAAGTCTATATACACTTTACCTTCAGGACTGTAGAGTGTTGCGCCCTCGCCGCGCTCTATTACGGCATCGAAGCGTCCATATGTTTGCATGACATGTTGTTTGTCGAGCGTCTTTATTTCATTACTGGTCATGTGCGCCTCCTTTATATAGCGTGGACATGAAGCCCGCGCCCCTTGTGATCGTTAATGTATCATCGTTCCGGCACCTTCATCCGTGAGCATTTCAATGAGAATCGAGTGCGGTATGCGTCCATCTAATATATGCGCCCGCTTTACACCTCCGGCAACTGCGCTGACACAACACTCCACCTTGGGTATCATGCCATCGACAACGATGCCTTCCGCTTTAAGCGGTTCAATCTCTTCTGTCTTAATCACCTGAATGAGCGTCTCGTCCGAATCCTTTTCACGTAATACACCGCGTGTATTTGTGAGCAGGATCAGTTTTTCGGCATTTAGGGCAACGGCGAGTTGCGCAGCGGCAGTGTCGGCGTTGACATTGTATGAGGTGTCTTCGTCAATACCATAAGCCACTGTGGCGACAACCGGGATATGACCGTCGGCAATCGCTTGCAGCACAACACCGGGGTTTACATTCACGATGTCTCCGACATAACCATAATCTTCGCCATCGCCTTTGTCCATTTTCTTTGCTTGGAATAATTTTCCGTCCAATCCGCACAGGCCAATGGCACTCCCACCTTTTCGGGCTATAGTTGAAACCAAATCCTTATTGACTTTGCCGCACAATATGCCTTGCACAATGCTCATGGTCTCAATATCCGTGTATCGAAGTCCGTTGACAAAACGTGACTCGATACCGAGCCGATCAAGCATTTCATTGATTTCAGGCCCGCCGCCATGGACAAGCACCGCATGGATTCCGACAAGTTGAAGCATGATGATATCCTCGATGACCGCTTCGAAGAGCTCAGAGCTGATCATGGCATTGCCGCCATATTTTATGACAACGACCTTGCCGGTGAATTTTTGAATATATGGTAGCGCCTCAACCAGAGTCTGTACGCGTATATGATTACCGTTTGGCATTGGGGTTTCCTCACTTTTTAGTTCCTTATTTTCTGTTTTACGAACGGTAGTCTCCGTTGATGCGCACATAGTCATAAGTGAGGTCGCAACCCCAACAGGTGCACTGTGCAGTCCCTATTGAAAGGGTGATATTGATCGAAATATTGCGCTCGGAGAGAATTTTTTTCGCCTGATCCTCATCGAATAAAAGACCCCGGCCATTTTTGCAGACAGCAATGTTCCCCATGCGTGACTCGAAGAAAACATCGACGTCCTCAGGATCGAAGTTTACGCCGGAGTATCCCATGGCGCACAGCACTCTGCCCCAATTTGCATCAGCGCCGAACATCGCGGACTTAACCAGCGATGAAGATATGACTGACTTTGATATCTTCTCAGCATCCGCTTCATCTTTTGTGCCTTGCACATGGCATGTGATTAGATGGGTTGCGCCCTCTCCATCAGCGGCGATCATCTTTGCAAACTCGATACATAAGGTGTTCAGTGCGTTTGTAAATATGTGATATGCATCGTTAGTTTCTGTTATTTCATCGTTTTTCGCCAGACCATTTGCAAGCAGGGTGAGCATGTCGTTTGTCGATGAGTCGCCATCGACCGAAACCCTGTTAAAACTTATGTTTGTCGCGCCTATAAGCGCTTTTTGCATCAGTTCATGACTTATGGCACAGTCGGTGGTCAAAAATGCGAGCATCGTACCCATATTCGGATGAATCATTCCGCTGCCCTTGGCAATGCCTCCGATTTTAATCAGCTTACCATCTATTTCGAATTCAATTGCAAGCTCTTTCGTGGCGAGATCGGTGGTCATAATGGCTGCGGCTGCGTCATTTGAGCCTTCGTAGGATAGTTGTGTGTATAGTTTGGCTGCAGCATCTTCTATCACGGTGATGGGCAGTTCCTGACCAATCACGCCGGTTGAAGCCACTACGATTTCAGTTTCGTTTATACCGAGTGCTTTAGCAATGCTCTGACACATGCGCTTTGCATTTTCTTCGCCGTTGGGCGCACAGGCATTGGCATTTCCGCTGTTTGCAAATATCGCTTGCGCTTTGCCGTTTTTCAAATTTTCTTTGGTGACATTAAGCGGTGCGGCTTTTACAACATTTTTTGTATATACAGCCGCTGCATTGCATTCATTGTCTGAGACAATCAGCGCCAGGTCTTTTTTGTTGACATTCGTGGTTTTGACTCCAACATGCAGTCCCGCAGCTTTGAATCCTTTCGGGGCGCACACTCCACCTTCAATAAATTTCATATCAGTAGTCCTTCTTCCTCGTTAAATCCAAGCATGATGTTCATATTTTGAATCGCTGCGCCTGATGCGCCTTTTCCCAGATTGTCAAATCTGGCGGTAATGACCGTTTGTGCCTCGTTCCCACTCACGGTCAATTCTAATGTATTAGTGCCCACGCCCCAATTGCTTTCAAGCATTCCGCTTCCAAGCTCCGGGGCAACTATAACGAATCGTTCTTTTGCATAGTAATCGGTCAATATTTTGTGTATGCCTTGCGCAGAGGGTCTGCCGCTCAGATGTGCATTGTGTAGGGTTATTGTTGCGGCGATACCTGCATAATAGTCGTCTACAATCGGGCAAAATATAGGTCTTTTCTTGAGGCCGGTCATGGCCATTATTTCAGGAATGTGTTTGTGATTTAGATCCAGTCCGTACATCCTCGGTGCATACATTTGCGGCGTTTTTTCTTTTTCATAGGCCTGAATCATTGACTTGCCGCCGCCGGAGTATCCTGTGAGTGATATGCATGTCAGCGGATATTCGAGCGGTAGTATTGAGTGTTCGATAAGTGGTTTTATCGCAGAGATGATTCCGGTCGAATGGCATCCGGGGTTTGATACCCGTTTTGCGGTTGCGATCTTTTCTCGTTGGTTTGATAGCTCGGGAAATCCATATATCCAGTCCGGATTTGTCCTGTGGGCAGTGGATGCATCAATGATTCGTGTGGTTTCGTTTTCTATAAGCGCAACTGATTCACGTGCTGCCTCGTCCGGCAAGCAGAGGAAGACTAAGTCCGCTGCGTTTATCAGTTTTTGTCTTTCGGCTTTGTCTTTTCTTTTCGACTCATCTATGTGTAGCAGTGATATGTCGTTTCTGCTTGTGAGCCGGTCGAGAATTTGTAAGCCGGTTGTACCTTCCCGGCCGTCGATGAAAATTTTTGGTTTCATGCACTCTTCCTCCACGATTTAGGATACTATACCAGATATTGCATATTTATGCAATATGTTATATTTCGGGAAATTATATGCTGTTAATATCGTTTTCTTGTGCATCTTTGTTATAGAATGCTGTTTTTGAATGTGTTCGCCTATTCGTTTTTGCATGTTATTCGCTTTATTGCTGCATATTATACGCATGGATTTAATGAATATTGGGTTGCTGTGTAGAGGAAATATCTTGACATATTGTATATACAGGATATACAATATACATAAGTTATGTGGGGGAGTTGATATCAATGGAAGTGGTCGTGTCAAAATGGGGCAATTCGTCAGCAGTAAGACTGCCCAAGCCTTATTTGCAAAAACTAGGTATTGAAAATAACGATACTGTAAAGGTGGAAGTTCGAGGCAATATGATTACGATAGAAAAGTCACTTAAAGTAACCACTTTTCGTGAAATGGCTTTAGCAGAGACAGGGCTTAGCCTAGAGGATTATGCGCAAGCAAATCCTTATGATGCCTCTAATTATGTTGAATTTGGCCGGAGTGGGAGTGAGGAAATATGATAACCCAGGGTGATGTCGCATGGTTGGATTTAGACCCTCAATCTGGACACGAGCAAAAAGGGCGCAGGCCAGTTATTGTCGTTAGTAATAGCGATTTTCATTTATTAACAGGAAGCAAGTTAGCTATGGTCTGTCCGATTACAAACACAAGCAGAACAAATTTGCTTCATGTGCCGCTTGACCGCAATACGCAAACGACAGGCTTCATAATGTGCGAACAGGTAAAAGTGCTAGATATAACTACACGAAATTATAAATTTATAGAAAAAGCATCACCAGCTACACTTACGAAAGTTTTAAGCAAGGTACAGGCAATCAGTCTTCCGGACTCAGAGCGCTAACGTTCCGGAGTCGGATATCAAGGGTGGTAGGATTGCGCAAGAGGGAGTGCTTTTGTATTTCGGCTAATAAAATAGGCAGAAATACGATGTCGCCCCTGCACAATAATGGGGTAAACCCAAACGTAGATTCCCAAACATGCATTCTCCTTGCAAGATTCAAGGTGGCATCGTATAATAATACAAATTGATGATTTTGGTGATTGGCACATTTGTCTGAAAGGCTTTTAATCATGGATACACAGAATATGAACACAGAAATTATGGAATATATGGTGTGGGTAATAGAATTAGTTGCCAGTGAGTTTTTTGACGGCAGCAAATCGCTTGCTTACAATGTGCTCAACGAACAGGGCGTGTGGGAGTTATATATTCAAAATTATGATACCACTCATTCGGTTGGCGCAAATGCCATTATAGATGAGATCCGAGAAATTCTGACGGTTAAAGGAGTTTTGTGATATGCTGCTTTATCATGGCTCCTACACTGAAATCAAAATTCCGGATTTAAACTATGGCAGATTTAATTTGGATTTTGGTAGTGGTTTTTATGTCACAGGCTTGAAATCACAGTCAGAAAAATGGGCTCAGCGGCGTTTCGCTATGGCCCAATTAATTCAAACTGTCGCAGACCCCAAGCCCATAGTCTCTGTCTACAACTTTGATTTGGACAGCACAGATTTGAGCATACGCATATTCGATGGATACTCAGAAGAATGGCTTGACTTTGTTGTTAGCAATAGGGCGTTGTTAAAGCCAATGACTGAAAGCAAGTTCGATGTGATTTTTGGCAACGTTGCTGATGATGACGTTGCGGCTGTGGTTGACGATTATATGAGGCTACTTTCTAAAGGTCGGCTAGATTCGGATGGCAAGCGATTTTTCTTGAATCAATTGCAATTTTCAAAGCCAAATGATCAGTACTGTATTGCTTCTCCAAAGGCGATCAATGCGCTTGAGTTTGTAAAAAGCTACATAGTGGAGGGTTGAGTTATGCTAAACGATACTTCTTTGGTCAGAATGGTTATTGATGCTCTGGCGGAGCGCAATAGTTGGTCGTATGAAGAGGCTTTTGAAAAATTTTATAATTCAAAAATATGTAAGGGTTTGTCTGATAGACGCACAGGCATGTTCACTTTTGCTCCGAGGGAGATTGTTGAGCTCGTTGAGTGGGAGGTTGGGGGGCGAGGCGCTTATCCGTACATGTAGTAAATTTGGGATGGCAACACACTAAAGTGATTACGAAATTGAAATTCCCACAGTTTCCGGCTCGCCCATTGCCTTATAAAAACGGGTTTTAATCCATGTCGAACAATTATGGCAAGAAAATTATCTCACCGCATCAGGCAGAGTTTTGCATAGCAAAGCCCATGACGGATTGTCTTGGAGTACGTTGCTTTTTCAATTCTATATTCACTCAACTTCATAGCCTTGAGCGATAATCTGCATCTTTTGACAACCTATTGCGCTAACTCAAAACGAAAACGTTTGCCTTCTGCTTTGGCTTTTTCGTTAAAGGTTGCTTAATTGTACGCATATGCCCTGTATGGGGGGCGTGGATTGAAATGCAGAGATGGATCCATGAGTTTGGCAAAACTTATCGTTGACATTCGTATCTACATTGTATACACTGGGTGTGGAAGGGGCTGATGAAATGCTTACAACTATTCAAAAATGGGGCAACAGCCAAGCCATACGCTTGCCTAAAGCCATACTTGAAACTGCAAGCATACAGGAGAATGAGCAGGTTCAAATTTTGGCAGAACAAGGCAAGATAGTAATTGTAAAACCAAGAAAAAAAAGGGAGCATATACCCCTTGCAAAGCGCTTGGGAGACTGGAACGGTCAGCCCTACGAGTTGAGCGATGAAGACAAAGCGTGGATTGAGGCAGAGCCCATTGGTGATGAAGTATGATAAAGCAAGGGGATATATTAAAGCTTGACTTGGATCCGACAAAGGGGCATGAACAAGCAGGGTATCGCCCTGTTTTGGTGGTTAATAATATGTCCTTTTCAAAGGCAAGCAACATGGTAATCGTTTGCCCAATCACAAACACCGACCGCAATAGCCCATTGCACGTTAAGCTAGAGGGATTGACAACGACAGGCTTTGTGATGTGCGACCAGATAAAGGCCGTTGACATCAGAGTGAGAACGTATAGAGTAGTCGAAATGGTTGATGAGGATACGCTTTGGGAAGTGACAGACATTATTTGTGGTTCTGTGGATATTGAGCGTTAAACGACCGACTTTGCGGTGTCTCCGCTTGTCTGCAAACTCGATTTCGGGTCAATAAACACAAAGGCAAAAAAACAGTCAAAGTGATTTTCACCTTGACTGTTTTTGGAAATTGATGTGCGAGATTATCGCCTATCTGACAGTTGGCGTGAGCACAAAAACATAGTTGCCGGAACCGCCAAATCCACCCGTGCCACGATTAGTTCTAAAACTTATATTTGTCGCACCAAATAGCTCCACAGAAATATCTTCGACCACTTCTCCTGCCTCTATAACGCGTTCGAATAACACAGCACCCGTGTCTGCGTTTTGGATTGCAACATTTGCAGATTGATTATCACGGCCATCACCCGTACTCGCGGCCAAAGTGAACTCTAAAAACTCAAAAGACTCATCCAGACGAAATGTCCTATTGTTCGTTCCGGCTCCTGCGCCAACTGTTCCACCTCTAAGTCCAATAGTTGCACCATGAGGAAGATTAGCGGCGCCTTGAACGGTCTCCCAACGCCCCCCTAATGTCCATTGTCCGGCATCTAATAGTGACATAGGAAGTGTTCCAATCGGAGGAACAGGCGTTGTTACAGGCGGCGTTGCAGCAGCGCCGCCACTGGTATCATCATTAATAGTTACGGTTTGGGTGTTCGGATCCCACTGAACATCAAGACCAAGACCATCAGCTATTGCTCTGACAGGAAGAAATGTGCGTCCATCAATGACTACTGCTTGATTTTCAGGAGTTAACTCCATTGCGTTGCCATTGAGGATGATTGTGATTCCATCTCTGATTCCGGTGACAGTTGTTCTTGCAGCATTTGCCAGCGCAGAATCAGGATTCAGCGATGCACCAAGGCTAAACACCAGTACGAGCACAACCAAGGATGCGATAATCTTACCTACCACTTTTCTTCTGTTTGATTTTGAATTTTGCATAGTAAATTTCCTCTCCACATATAAAGTCGCAAGGCGCATTTACACCTCGTCTTTAGTGGTGTGCACCAAACAGGGGAATTATACATCACTGCTCTAAATAATGCAATATATTCATATATGTCAAGCTGTTTTCGAAAATTTACTCAGATTTTACGTGACGAACACCTGACATTTACCTAAGCCGATTATGCTTCATCTTGTCAAGTAAAAATAATGGAGGGAATACTTAATGCGCAGAAGATATGCAAAGTCCATCATCGGACTGACAATGACAGCAGTGATCGGATTGTCGTTAGCGGGTTGTAACAGCAATGGCAACGGTAATGACGGAGGATATGTCACCGGTAACGACAACAATAGCCATATATCAAGCGACGCAACAGACGCAGCACACACAACAGGCCTCATAACCGTAATCACCCGCGAAGAAGGCAGCGGAACACGCAGCGCCTTTGTCGAGATCGTCGATATCACACAAGAAGGTAACGACAACATCACCATGGAAGCCGTAGTCGCACCCGGCACCAGCGTCATGATGACCAACGTAGCAGAAAACCCGCTGGCCATAGGCTACGCCTCAACCGGCGTGGCTCTGGGAGACAGCCGAATCAAAGTATTAAGCATAGACGGCGTTTTACCTACCGCCGACAATATGCTCAACGGCACATATGCGATCCAAAGACCATTTATCATCGGCAAAAATACCGAAGCCGGACTGACAGCCCTTGCGCAAGACTTTGTAGACTTCATCTTCTCCGCCCAAGGACAAGAAGTGGTCTCAGACAGAGGCTATGTACCATTTACCCCGCAAGGCGCACCACAATATACCCCAAGCGGCATGACCGGCACCATCGTAGTCAACGGATCATCCTCCGTATATGCTCTGATGCAATATCTCAGCGCAGCTTACCGTGAGATAAACCCCAATGTCACCATAGATGTGCACGGCGCAGGCACAGGCCATGGCATCAGTGCAGTGCGAGATGGACTTGCAGACATCGCCATGTCCAGCCGTGACCTGAGATCAGGCGAACTGGAATTCATGACACCCATGACCATAGCCATTGACGGCATTGCAGTCATTGTGCATCCGAGCAGTGCCATAGAAGACTTATCACTGAATCAAGTCAGAAACATTTTCCTAGGGGAGACACTGAGATGGGAAGACATGCGCTAATGCGTATGAATAGTAGTGTAGGAGGTCACTCGGTTAATGGGTGACCTCCTACCCGATTCAAGGCGTTAAACAGAACAATGCGTATAAAGGTATGCTCTTAATTCCGTTTTCATGGCCAAAGTTTTTTGCGGATACTCTAACGGCATATTCAGGCGTATATAATGATGTATACTGACGCAAACTCTTTGACCTTACGTTGTCGGCAGACTTTCCTTCAAGCGGAATGATATTACCCTGGCTATCCTGAAATACAAAATCCAATTCCGCTTTGCCGGGGCTACTCCAATAAAATGGAGAAAACCCATTAGCTGCAAGACATTGGCAAATATAGTTTTCCGCAAGTGCGCCTTTGAAGCCATCAAAAGAAGGTGGGCTGTTGCGCACGACATTGGCGGCAATGCCGAATTTGGAACAAAGAAGCCCTGTGTCCATCATATAGACCTTAAACGAATCATTATCAGCATAAGCCGTGAGTGGCATTTTTCCTTCTGACACACGGACACATTTATAAATGATACCCGCAAACCTTAGCCAGTCAAGCGGTGTTTCATATTCATAAGCCCTTGCCCCGGATTTTATGACCTTGTATTGAAACTTTCGATTTTCCTTTGATAACTGCGCCGGTATGCTTGCCCACGCTGCCATGATCTTTGTTGTTTCCTGTGGCGTAGCGTATTTTGCCATATCCGCAATGTAAGCATCATTGATATTCTTTTGTGCTGCTAAAACAAAATTGAAATCCTTTGTGTTGACATACTCCAGAACAGCTTTTGGCATACCGCCGACAACAAGATATGTTTTATACAGATCTAAAGCTGTGTCATGTAGAGACATCTCGCTAAACTCAGAATACGCATCCCTAATAAGCCCAAGGAGTGCAGTATTACCGGATGCCATAAGAAACTCCTCAAAGTCAAGCGGATACAACGTAATCATATCAACCTTACCGACAGGAAATGAATATGCTTCACGGTTCATGGCTACACCAAGCAAACTGCCTGCCGCTATGATGTGATATTCCGGCGCATTTTCACAGAAATATTTAAGTGATGTTAATGCTCTTTCGCAGGATTGTATTTCATCAAAGATGATTAACGTGTCGCCGGGGAAAATACTCTGACCCGATAGCGCCGACAACTCACGCACAATGCGTTCGGGATTCAGATCACGTTCAAATATAGCCTTTGTTGCCATTGAATCTTCTAAATTGAAATACACCGTGTTTTTGTAAAATTCTTTCCCAAATGTCAAAGCAGAATAGGTTTTACCTACCTGACGTGCGCCCGATATGATGAGTGGGTTTCGGCGGGAGCTGATTTTCCATGCTTTCAACTGCCTAACAATTTTACGTTCCATAATATGTTATCACCTCACATTTATTGTAACCAATATATGTGAATTTTACAAGAGTAATTTCATTACAAAATATTTTAGAAAATATTTATAAAGTGGACATACCGATGTCACATTACCCATGGTATGATATGCTTGAAGAAACGAAATGTAAAATAATTTTTGAAAGGGGATCATTATCATGTCCAATGCTGTCTGGTTCATATCCTATAAACTTATAGAGGGAGCATCTGTACCCGATTTTCTGCTTGCATCAGAAAAATGCAATAATGAAGTCTTGTCTAAGAAAAAAGGGTTTATCTCTTGGGATGTCCTTGTTGACGGTGATACATGGGTAGACTTGGTGACTTGGGAAACAATGGAGGATGCCTTAGACGCTGAAAAAGATAGTGCTACTTCAAATCATGTCGCCCAAGAATTTTACTCTTTTATAGACTTCAATAGCATTACATCTCAGAAGTATTCTGTTGAAAAAAGATACCAAATAAAATGCTGAAAGCAAAGGTAACAATAAAATGTCAAACGGACTAACCAGCGAAACGATAAAAGAATATGGCATAAATGCAGGAGCAAGTGTAGTGGGAATAGCCGCTTCCAAAGATTTGATTTTGGCACCGGACGGCTTTAAGCCTACTGATGTACTCCCTGAATGTGTTTCCGTTATCGTTTTGGGTGCTGCATTTTCACAAGAAGTCTTTAAGGGCATACCGGAATATTCTGAGAGCCGCAATACAATGCTTACCGCAATGACAGATATGGCTAAAAAAGTCGCAAAGCAAATAAAGGCCAATGGGTACAAAACAAAAGCCGTAAGTGCAGCGTGTCGCTTGCCGCGTTGGCTGACCGCAAGTGAGCCTGACACGCTGACCGCATGAATTGGCATAGAGAATGACCGCAAAAATTATTACCACGAGAGCTCACCATCGATTAACAGAGCGACCA
>Ga0123355_10001172_pt1 | contig 36374 bp, 27 predicted proteins | sample TergutEmb28metaG_3_FD_89872 | JGI IMG/M metagenome (GOLD analysis project Ga0123355, IMG submission 89872) | Embiratermes neotenicus P1 segment gut microbial communities from Petit-Saut dam, French Guiana - Emb289 P1 | ecosystem: Host-associated > Arthropoda: Insects > Digestive system > Gut ...
CGACAAAACTAAGGAAGTAAAAAGACCTACTGATAAATTTACATTTGGCATAACAGATTCAAGTATTGTAGCAACTTATATGATGTTAAAAATAACCGAATTAGGCTTGGGGTCTGTTTGGGTTGGATACTTTAACCCAGCATCAATAAAAGAAACTTTAGGAATTTCAGATAACCATGAAGTGTCGGCTATACTTCCGTTCGGACACATACACAAAAGCAGTAAGCCAGACCCAACCGCAGAGAGAAAGCCCATTGAAGATTTTAAGATGGAGTGGATTAGCAAGTAAGTAAATACGCCGATAGCACATTTCTACATGGTGGTGGTGAACGGGGCTGGAAAGCAGACTTTGACTGGCTGATTGCCCCAACCAATATGCAGAAGGTTTTAGAGGGCAAATACAACAATGACAACCAAACAATCCCCGGTACTCCCCTTCCGACACAGGACAGGGGGTTTTTTATGTCCCTGCGCCGGACGGAGTTATTGAAGTACCCATTAACCCCACACCTGACGGCGAAACAAACACGGCGGCGATAGCAATGGCAATCAAGGCCGTAGGGTATCATACTTTGCGTGACTTACGCAAGAGACGGTATGACCATTCCGGCAAAAAGACCGGGCTTGACCATGTAGCTCAAAATCACTTCAATAAAAATCTTTAGGAATTTTGGGTGCAATTTATCTTATTGATACTTCCGATGTAAAAATAATATGCTAAAAAATCAACTTGTGTTTGATTTTTTAGTAGGTCTGTGATAAGATAAGTGTCAAAGTTAGTTGGAAGGGTGTGTGAATGTGGATTCTTTGTCCATACTAAATTATCAAGGTAGCAAAAGGAATCTTTTGCCATTCATAAAAAATAACTCATTAGCGGCTATTTTACCTGGGAAAACTGTGCTTGATATTTTTACTGGGACGTGTAGTGTTGGTTACAGCTTTAAGCGCACGAATCGAATTATTGCAAATGATAGTGAACAATATGCTTATATTATTTCAAAGGCTCTTCTTGGCAACTATTCAGACATTGCAATTTGCGATGTTATTAGCAAAATAAACTTTGCTTTTGAAAAGAATTTTAAGCAAGCCAATCAAATATATGGTGGATTCGCAAACGAAGAGATTACTATTTTAGATAATGGTGTTGTTTCAGAAATCACTAACTTCTATAGTTCTGTTCCTACTATTTGGAATGGAAAAATATCCGAAGTCACTAAAGCACAACATCTTTTTTTGCAATACTACTCCAATTCTTATTTCGGAGTAACTCAAGCCGCTGAGATAGATTCGTTAAGGATAGCTATTGAAGAATACAGAAAGACAAGTCTATTTGCTCCTTTAATGGCTGCTTTATATTATGCAATGAAGGAGTGCGTATTTTCAAAAGATGGGCATATGGCACAGCCATTAGGATTCGAGAAAAACACAAGCAAGTTACTCAAAATAAGGCGAAAATCTATTTTTGCTTTATTTAGTGCTAAGTTGACGGAATTTTTTTCGTGTGATTTTGTTACGTCTATTTATGAAAATGAATGCTTTAACTTGAATTTCGAGGATTTATTAGAGCTACCAAAGATTAGGAATGAGGTAGATGTAATATACGCAGACCCTCCATATACAGATATGCAATATTCAAGGTACTACCATATACTAAATTTCGTTACTCACTACAAACCTGCCCCCTTGACAACAATTAGTGGTTCATATACCAAAGGACTATATACCGATGGGAGGTTTCAATCGAAATTGAGTACAAGGAGTAAAAGTTTAGACACCTTTACCACTTTGGTAGATTTTTGCTGTGCTTTTCAGAAAAACCTCGTAGTCAGCTTTGCCTATCCATCAAATACTGTTTTGCAAAAAACTGACCGATATGTAATGTCTATAGAATCTCTGATTTCACTATGCACTGAGCGATTCGGAGTCAGTAGCGTGGATGTTCATTCATGTGATTACACACATTCAAATAACAGAAATAGTGAGCAAAAAAAGGTGATGGAATACCTTGTTGTTTGCAAAAGAAACTAAGGGGGGATTTGCTTGCGTGTTGATATTCCGGCGGTAAAAGGGCGCATTTATAATGCAAAGGCAACAAATCGCAACCCCATTTACGACACGCATTTGTATTGGTCTCAGAAACCATACAATATATGCGACATACTAATTGAATCATTTAGCGAAGAAGGCGATACTGTATTCGATCCTTTTTTAGGGTCGGGCGTGACTTTATTGCAAGCTGTATCTTCAAATCACAAGCGTAAGGCAATTGGTTGCGAGATTAACGAAGCACCTTTGTTTATTGTGAAAACTCTTCTAGCGAGCTACGACGAAAAAAAATATAAAAGAATACTGGATGCTTTTTTGAAGGAAATCAAAAAACTCCAACGATACTATACGGTTGTATGTCCCTATTGCAAAGAGAGTGCAGTAACTACTTCTGTTGTATTTGATAAGGTTACCCGCAATGCCAAAATCGTAATAAAGGAAATCAACTTTCGTTGTATATGCTCTTCAAAGGGTACAAAAGCAGCAGAAGATAAAGATTATATGACTATAAATATAGTGCGTGAAGTTAAAAATATTACCGATATTGCATTAATACCCAACTCAAGGATTGCCGTGCATGAGAATGAGACCATAAGCTGCATTTTTACCAAACGTAATTTTGTTGTTCTTGATGAAGTTGTTGGAGTTATTGATGAACTCGAAGAGTACCAAGACCTTTTCAAATATATATTAATGTCTGTGCTGCATCTATGCAAAATAACAGACAAGCGGTCTAACTCGCAATGGCCACTATGGATTCCTAAGAATGATTGTGTCGAAAAAAACGTAATTGACTTACTGGAAAAAAAGGCAAATAAATTCACCTCAGCTATCAGCTACTTGACTAAAAGTTATAGTGCAACACCAGAATATACGCTCCTTCACAAAGGCAGCCAAAACATAGAAGAGGTAGATATACCAAATAACTCCGTTGACCTCATAATTACCGACCCCCCATATATGGGGCAAGTTTTGTATTCTGAGTATATGCAACTATACAAGCCCTTTTTAGACCTTGACTTCAATCTTGTAGATGAGATTGTTGTGTCAAACGCCCCTTCCAGAGATAAACGAGAGGCTGAGTATTTTGAACTACTTGATAAGGTGTTTGAAGTTTGCTCTTCAAAGTTAAAAAATGGAGCATATTTTTGTTTGTATTTTCATGACAGCAATCTTGATGTATGGAATAAGTTGATTAGCAGTTTGGCAAGGCACAGCTTGCGCTATATCAGTCAAGCACATATTCCAAAATCGAATACTATCAAAAATATCATTAGCCCAAAGAAATCACTTAACGGTGATTGCATTTTGTTTTTTGTCAAGGATTTTAGCGTTTCATGTAATAATACTGCCACAGAATCCCTAAACGAAATCATCTTGAATATTGTGCAAGAAGCCAAGCATCTGCTTAAGCAATACAAAACGCTTTCTACTCCAGAACTTTACGATAAGGGGATTATGGAAGTTTTGATTCAAAATGGTTGGTTGCCAACTTTGGCAAAAAAATATAAAACACTTGTTGATATTTTCGAGAAACACTTGAAATGGGATTCAAAAATAGCCAAATGGAGTGCTTAGGAACTGTCAAGAAATAACTTGAACATCTTCCTTGTCTTTTTGCACGATGTCTGCGTCAGCGGAAAGCCTTACGTGCCTTTGGGCACGCGCGGTTTCCGCTTCCTTGCCTTCGCACAAAAATCCTGCGGAATCTGTCCAAGTTATTTCTTGACAGTTCCTTAGAGAGTTTTTCTCTCTAAGCACTGCCTGTGTTGAGACCGCCGTGGTAATATTCACCAGGGAACCTTAGTTCCAATTTTTGCATAACGTCAGCACCGTTCCACATTTCAATATCCCTATCCCTTGATACAAGCATACCATCTTCTGTAAAATCAGATGTAGTGATACAGATTGCATGGTCTACTCTACGCCTCGACCGCTCTGAGTCTAATCTTTGCATGGGATTAGACCCTACATTCGACGCCCAACGCTTGCATTGAAAAATAAAAGTTTTAACTATTCCATCCACAACTTTTTTCGCCAATAGGTCAACCCCTAAATCACCAGAAGCTCCTGTGTTTATAACATCTGTGTAGCCATCTGCCTCAAGAAACCGCTTAATTACAAGTTCAAACTCCTTACCTTCAAGGATTGAAATATCGATTGCTTCATCGGAAATCTGATATGAGTAGATTCGTTTTTCATAACCTTTGCTAGTTGAAACACAGTAACTATTCAACAATAACTCTATGTCTCTCGAATAGTTATCGCTCTCTAAAAACTGCTCAATAGTTTTAGGGTTTCCTGTACACAAAACATTGGCAATCTCAAAATACAAATCGTCACGTACAAATGAACTTTTCTTTTCAAGCAAACGACCGATTATCACAGGAATGTAATCATATAACTTAGTGAAAAGGTCAGTGTCATCTTCGATGTCCATATATAGAATGTTGTTATCTGGACGAACTATGCTCCCGTTATCAACATAAAACTTCGTCTTGATAATATCTTGGATACGCCTTAAATCCTCATCAAATGCAAAATGTTTGTGCTTTTTACGCAATGAATCTCTGACGGATTTAACTGCCGCAGACAGCGTGACCTCGGCTTCGCTTTTTTGCAAAAGTTTGTACACAATTTTGACAGTTTCAAACTCGTAATTTTGGTTTTCTACGTACCAATATCGATTCTGGGCATCCAAAAGCTCGAAAACAATAATCATTTCGTTGGACAAGGTGTTCTTATACGCAGACTGTTTTCGGATAGTGGGGTCATTCTTGTCAATGCCTAATCGCATAGCGTACTCGAACCCGTTTTTCCTTGCTAGGTTTATTATCTCCATAAGAGTGCGGAAATACTTGCTTTTACCTAATTTGATTGTAAATACGACAAGTCCTGAATCCTTGAGGAGTTTCTGAAATCCACCAAACATATCGTCAATATCCGAATAATAAGTGGCAATCTCTTTTTTATTCGGTCGGCTGGGTGCGTTTGTTTGGACTATTTCTAAACTCAACATTTCTGGGGTAAGATTAAAACCTCCAATTTCATAGAATGTGTCAAGCCATATTCTATATAGCTGGTTCCGCTCTAAATACGGAACTTGGTCAGTATATGGAAAATCCGTGTATATTAAATCAAATCTAAAGTCAGGAGACATTGACTTGATGTATTCTTGATAAGGTGTTAGTAGCAACTCGTATTTTTCATTGTTTGCGGGGTTTTGCGTTAAAACGTCTGCATACGACTTTTTGAAGCTAAGAAAACTATTTACTTTGCCTTCAAAAAGTCTCCACACATTATTTTCTTCTGCACTATGCGGAACAACATGATAAAGAATATCGCTACTTGAACCATACATCGCTATCCTAGCCAAAGTCAAAGATGATACGAGTGCGTGTTGAATAACATCCCTCTCTGCACAAGGATGCAATTCCAGTATTGCATTTTGAATCAAGAGCAATGCCTTTTTATTTCTAGTTGTGAAAATTCTGTCATAGCAATCTGCCCCTGTTGATTTTGTGATGTTTATACGACTATTCTCGATATACTCTGTTTGCGGAAAGGCAGAAACATCCATTTGGCTTACTCTTCCCAAGAGTGCATTGTCATCACCATCAAATTTCTTTCTTACTTCGCCACAAATGGGGCATTTAGACAGCATTACAATATTTTTGCCATCAACAATAGAGCGGTTTGGAGTTGGGTTGAAAAATTCTTGAGCCTCTGGGTCGTACATAAGTCTTGATATATAATTTTTCTCTCCGCAACACGAAGTTTCGTAAAGTGACATAACTTCAGCTTTTATAAGCAGCTCGACTTCTGCAAACATTTTCAAAAGTTTTTCGGTATCTATTGAAGAAAATAGAGTGCAGACAGCTGAGTATGTGTAATTATCAATTTCATTTGCAACAATTTTATATCCAGCCCTCACTGCGGAAATTACAAATGCTCCCGAACCCATAAAAGGGTCATAAATAGTGTTGCCTTCTTCAAGTAGCGCACCGATTGCTTTTTCGGCAAGAAGGGGCGATTTTCTGCCTTTGAAATTAAAAGCCCTTTTAAACGCATCTGGCACAGCATTATCAATGCCGTCAAGTGCGACAACAAGATTATCAAGTTTAGTTCGGTTTATCGCCGACATTTCTTTTCTCATTTTCTAATCCTCCCAAAGCAATAATTTGTAAGTTTCTAGCCCGAGTGCTTGTGCCATAACTTCCAAGTTCGCCAGAGTAGGAAGCCTGTTGTTTCTCACCCTCAAGTAAGATATTAGCTTTAAATCAGAAATCTGATTTTGAAGTAAAGCTAATTTTTGCGACAACGAAAAGCATTGGCGTTCAATGAAAATAGTTTCGAGATTCTTGCGAAGTGGAATGTGGGCATCATTGTGGATAGGTTTGCCGTATTCTAAAGGATAGTAATTCTTAATAAATTGATATGTCGAGCATCCAATACGATTGGCAATCCTATCTAGCGAACGTATGCTTGGAGTGCGCTTGCCTGCAAGCCAACTTTTTAAACTGCTTTCGGAAACGCCTAGCTTTTCAGCAGTTTTTTTGTGAGTCTGAAAATCATACAAGAATCGCTCAAGATGTTCACAGAATATTTTATCAGCCTCATTATTGGTCAATTTATCACCCTCTCTTATTTTTATTGATTATAGCACAAATTAATTTGTGTATGATGTACACAATGTAACTTTTTTCACAAAATATCATTTGTGCATTATAGCTTCATTGCAATTGGTGGCGGAGATGATAACAACAAGGGTAAAAATTTCAAAACCCCTATTGACATCTCCGACACGACGTCGTATAATGAAGTTGCAACGACATTGTGTCGGAGTAAGTTTTGGAGGTGCGCGCATGAATAAACTAGGTAGACTTTCCGATGTGGAAATGGAGCCTATGCAAACGATATGGGGATTAGCTACCCCTGTAACTGTTGCACAACTACTTGCTATTTTTGAAAATAGTAAGGGGTGGAAAAACTCCACCAAGAATGTAAAGGAACTGCAAGAATGGTTCGTAAGCAGTATCGGCAAGGATGGTGATATTTAGTGAACTTACTTTTTGGCCTAATCGCCAGTAGTATAGCAGGAAGTATGGTATTTCTCACTTTACTTTTGCTACGTCCCATTACCGAGAAGATATTTTCAAAAGCATGGCATTATTATTGCTTAATTGTTCCGCTTATTTTTTTGCTTGGTGGTACACATGTTGCCGTGAGTTTGACTAGCTTAATGCCATATCAAGCCTCGGTAAATATTTCGTCAATCCCCACACCACAAGAAATACCAGTAGGTATACCACATGAAGTTGTTATGTTGCCGATTTCTGATAACTTGTTGGATATGCCTATGCGTAATGAAAATGATGTAAGTTTAGCAATCACTCCATCATTTGCAAGTCAGTTAATAACACATCTTGAAAGAGTCACACTACTGCTACTTGTTATATGGGCAATGGGTGCAATTATGTTTATGGTTATTAGCACAAAAAAATATCTACAATATCGTCGTATAGTGCTACATAACGCAAAAAGCATTACCGATATTGATTGCAAAATACCCCTAGCAGTGAGCGGAAATGCTCATACACCTATGCTTATAGGCGTAATAAAGCCAATAATTGTTCTTCCGAATATATATTTTGCAGATGAAGAATTGGACATGATTTTGGCTCATGAAATGGTGCATTACAGGCGAAAAGATTTGCTTGTAAAGTTGTTAATGCTAATTGCAAATGCTGTACACTGGTTTAATCCTGCTGTTTACGCCCTTAATAAGCAACTAGATGCAATGTGTGAATTATCCTGTGATGAAAAAGTAGTGTCTGAAATGGACACACAAAACAGGAGATTTTATGGCGAAACGATTTTACAAGTTTTGCAACACAGCACAGCACAAAAAAATTTAGTAGGCAATGTTGCTTTTGCCACTAATCTGTGTAATTCCAAGAAAAACTTCAAAAGGAGATTGATAAGTATGATGAATGCGAAGAAAATGAAAAAATCCATGGCAACGCTTGCTTTAGTTGCCGGGATGTTAATTGCTCTAGGCGGTTTTGCCATATCACATTTATTGGATTCTGCAATATCTGTATATGCGGCATCTCAACGTGAAGATACAAGACTATCGGAAGACTTTCAAGAATTTGAAATGACAGTAACCGTACTAGCAACAACGGCGGACGGCGTTGAGACTGTTCCAAGCTCGGATACTCTTTCCCCTGATGATGCCGCCATAATTGGTGCGCAATATATTTGGGAAATGTTCGAGGAGAATATAGATGGCAAGTTTATTGCTTTGGCATATAACGCATGGTCTTCTTATACAAGAGCATGGTGGAGCGGTATGGTTTCGGAATCGGAAACTGCGTTTTATGACAACCAAATGCTTTTCTTCTTTATTATCGACGCGGTTACAGGCGAAAGGATAGATATAGTCTGCTGGCGTTCTGAACCTCATTCTCGTGCAGAAGAAGTAGGAGAAGCACTCTTAGAAGTTAGAAGAAATTACAGTGACCGTAGCAGAATTTATGAGTTAATGCAGGGCGGCTCTGTACCAGAACAACTTGACGAATATGCGCGTATTGCAAAAGAACACGCATCACGGCATTTTGTTAATACAGAAGTAGTAGATGTGGAATTTATGGGGGTTGCAGCTTCAGGATTTGATTTTGACGAAAACAGAAATCTTATTGTAACATCACGCATTATGAGTTTTGAAGTTACGGATTGCACAGGACGCGTTGCCCATGTGTCATTTGATGAGGCAACAGGGAAATTGGATAGGATAATCACGCAACATAACGACATTATGCCCAGCTTTGATTTGGAAGTGGACTCAGATAACAGACCATTGCCACCACGTAATCCAGATGGTTCGCTTGGATAGGCGAAATCTGAAACTTCACTAAAAAACGTAGTTAACATATGTCAACCATTGAAGCGCAGAGAAACAACCTTTGACTTTCTAGTAAAACGCCCCATATCATGGCCCCAAAATTCGCTAAAATGAAATCACATAAGCGAAAAATGGGGCTGTTTTTGTTGAACATAATCCTTTTCATTATTAAAAGCAAAAATTCTTTATAGCATTTTTCAAAAACACCAGTGGGTTATCTGTAAACTTGATTGGTGGCCTGACTCCCAATGTAAGGTATTCTTGTGACACACGGAATAGCGCGCTTAGCATAATTAGAAGTCGAATGGTGAGACCACGCTTGCCACGCTCAATTAAGCCTAAAAAGCCTGGCGTTACACCCAAAAATTCAGACAATTCTTCAAGTGTTAAATCGTGTTTTATTCTTAACTCTTGCACACGTTGTCCAACATCTTTATTTATCTCTGCATTCATTTTTTTGTTCCGCCGTTTAATAATATCCATAGAGTTATCCATCTCGAATTCACCATTTCCATTAAATTACTTGGAATAATACAAAAAAGGTCAACAGAAAAGCGCGCAGGGAGACGGTCAAAAAAACCGTCATCACCTAACGCGCTGTAAATTACATAAACGCTAACATCCGCAGACCAGCAAGCTGTAAAATGCAAAACGTCGTAAACGTCAACATACACACGACAAAATAAGCATAACAGTACCATACAAACCCCAATCAAAGACAACTAAAAGCTATGAACAAGGGACAAAAATGCGCAAGCTAACCCATACGTAGTACATGGGATGTCCACTTAAACAAACTTTTCTTGAAAGGGAAGCATAAATATTGTATACTCAAGTTGCCACGGTCAGCGAGCATGGTTCATGCTTGTGCTTTTAAGGTGATGGTGATGACATCCCTTTGAGCCCATGTGGGTGTTGTGGTTACACTCACATGGTTCCGTGGTCATTTTAATTGCTTTTGTGTTACTCAAATTACATAAATCATATTACATAAATCATTGCCACGAGAACTATCTGTTGCCCTCTGAAAAGAATATACTACAACAAAACAGATGTTTCAACCCTATTTTGCAAATTTCTTTTCCAAATACGCTTTTAGATAGGTTCTAGCGACTCCTTAAAGGAGTTGAAGAAGTTGGCGGAGCAATTACACGAGAGAAGGCAGCATCCATATATTTATTTGGCTCTCTTGATTCAATTGCTCTATCAATATGAGCCAATAACCTTTTTAAGAATGTTTTTCCTTTATAACGACCTAAAATATCTTTTATTGTTACCAAATACAAAGCAGTTGTGTAACAAACCTTATCCCCTTTGAAGTCTTTACTTGGGTTTTTACTTTGGTTTAAGGGGAACTTAACTCTATGTAAAGTAGCTTCAAATTCCTTGTATTCTTCTTTCCAACCCTCCAAGCCAATTAGCCAATGCCGTGGGAGAGTCACTTGGTACTCCATGAAGCATGATTTGCAATGAAGGTACATTAAACAATAAAAACTGAAATTTTTGTAACCAAGTTTCGAGTATTTACGAAAATTCACGTGAATAGGTACCTGTGTGTCTTTGAATAAACATTTCTTTATTATTTTTGATTTTCCGTTTTTTCCTGTTTCAGTCTTTTCATCAATTGATGCATCGAATATAAAAATAGACTCATCTGCTACAAAATCCAGTTCTTTACCAATTTTATCGCTATCTAGTAACTTTAATTCAAAAAAATTAGAAAATCCATCTAACTTTGATAGCCAATATTCTATAGCACTAACGTTAGGCTCACTTTTTATTAGCACTATTGTCGTTTTTCCATTCAAAATAACACCTCATCTGCAAGTATGTTTTAGTAAGTGGTTGAGTGCCAAATCATAACACACAATCAGCTTTCAAAGATGTGTACAGTTGTGACTCCATATTTTCAAGAAAAATTAATAATTATAAAAAAGTTCTTCCATTTGTTCGTTAAATTGCTTATGTTTGCTTTCGTCATAATCTTCAATAATCCATGCACTCATTAGGGATAACGGCTTAAAGCCTGATAACGTCAATTTTCTTTTGTATTTACCATCCACCACTTCTAAAGTTGAACAAACTCTAATCAACAAAGCATGGTTATTCTTATCTTCCAATTGAATGGAAAAATCCTCAGTATAAGTTACCCCAAGCTCGTCAAGAGACTGAGGTTCACAGGGAAAGTAGGTTTCTTCCTCTTCTTCACTAAACAAATCATACAAGCACTCTAGTATGTCTGGTTGCTCAATTAAATGGTCCAGCAAATCCAGTTTATCATTTGGAATGTGGCTCCAAATTTCTTTCATTTTGGACACCTTCGCTTCTAACTGTCGTCTCATCATATTTTCATAACCTTTACTTTTTAATCTTTTATGATGTTTATTCGAGTCAGATTCAAAAGAGTACCTTGAGTAATTATAGTCTAAATTTAATTCAACGAGATCCATTTTATTATATGTAGAGGCACTTGAGCCTAAATATCGCCTCTTTTTTTTATTTGGATTAGGCAACACAACACGCGCCAGTATTCTTGGCATATCTTCTTCATTCATCCTTTGTATATTCCTTTCAAAATTTTAGCAACTCAAATGGAAGCATATAATTAGGATTGGACTTTAACATGATAATCAATTAGTGTCAAGGCCTAAATTTTTTTCTTTTATACATTTTATTTTTCCTTTCACTCAATTTCAATTGACAGAGAAGTATAGTTATGGTGTAGTCCAGGGTTTGTTAATTTTCCCATAAACAAACATGACAGAGAGTTGTCGTATTTTTAATGATATAATTAAAAAATTAAATCGGTTTCCATACATAAACCGATGATAAATTAACCAAGTAGAGAAGGTGAACGGAAAAATGAAACTCGACCGAATGCTTGGAATACTCAATATTCTTTTACAAAACGACCGTGTAACCGCTCCATATTTGGCTGAAAAATTTGAAGTCAACCGCCGCACTATCGGTAGGGATGTAGATGCACTTTGTCAAGCGGGAATCCCAATTGTAACCCATCAAGGCACAGGGGGCGGTATTTCCATCGCAGAAGGTTTTAAGCTTGATAAGAGCATACTAACCGCCGACGAATTATCTGGCATAATTGCCGCGCTCAAAGGCATTGGGAGTGTATCTGAGCAATCGCAAATAGAACGTACCTTGGATAAGCTAGGTGCGAATGCCGATGCCGTGGTATCTATGCACGAACCGATTGTTATTGACCTTGCCTCCTATTACAAAGGACATTTGACGGCAAAAATCAAAACCATAAAACAGGCCATTCTTACCCAGCGGCTTATCGAATTTGATTATTACTACAGCAAAGGCGAAAGCCGTCGGCGTATAGAGCCATATGTAGTAATTTTTCAATGGACATCATGGTATGTGTTCGGCTTTTGCATGGAGCGGCAAGATTGGCGAATGTTCAAACTAAATCGATTATGGAATCTCTCCTTATGCGATAAACAGTTTACTATGCGCGATATTCCGCCCGAAAAACGCGACTTTCACAGTCATTTATCAGATGATATAAAACTTGTTGCATTATTTGATAAATCAGTCAGATACCAGTTAATTGAAGCCTATGGTCTGGATTGTTATTACGAAACTGACCAAGGGCTATACTTTGAGTTCGGCTTCACCAATCGCGATTATATGATTAGCTGGCTTCTTAGTTTTAGCGATAAAGTCAAGATATTAGAGCCTGCTGATATTGTAGATGAAATTCAAACTGCCGCAAAAAATATTTTGTCCCGTTATTTATAACAAGACATACTGTTGTCGTGTTGAACGTGGTACGATAAATTAAAAGGGGTTGACAATATTGATTGAATCAAGATGCGGGATACTATGCAGTCAATGTGAGTATCTGGAACAATGTGGTGGAGGTTGTATCAAAATAAGCAAACCTTTTTGGGGAGATTCTTGCCCCGTTAAAGATTGCTGTGAAGGACGCGGACATGACCATTGCGGACAATGTCTGGAGTTTCCTTGCGCACTTCTAACCCAATTCGCTTATGACACAGAGGAGGGTGATAACGGCAAGCGAATTGAAACTTGTCGCAGTTGGGCTGGTAAGTCACAATGTGAAATAATTGCTTTCGATGTAGGACATTTTATTCAAGCTATTGCAAAACAAGATGCCAATGCACTACGAGAATATTTCACCCCTGATGCTGTTATATGTTGGCATGATAGCAATGAGCAGTTTACAGTAGATGAATATATCCGCGCCAACTGCGAATATCCTGGCGAATGGAATGGCGAAATCCAACGTATAGAAAGAATAGAGAATGGTATAATTATGGTAACGAAAATATTCTCTAATGAATCCGCCCATCTTGTAACTGCATTTGCAAAGCTGACGGCAGGCAAAATAAGTCGCTTAGATGAATATTACAGCAATTGTGGAGAGACTCCAAAATGGCGCAAGGAAATGAAAATAGGGAAACCTATTATTTAGGACGTGTTATACTCGTGAACCATTAAAAATCAGAAAGTATGGAGGAATAAACTATGCCTAAAGTTGAACCAATTTTGATTTTTGCAGGACAAACAAACCAAGCAATAGCATTGTACGAAAAAGCCTTTGGCGCAGTGCTTAAGGAAAAATTGCTCTTTTCGGATGCTAACCCAAAAGACTGGCAATCCAAAGATGAAGATAAGGGGTTAGTATACCATTCGCAAATAAAAATCGGCGAACAGATTATCATGTTAGCCGATGATTGCGATGCCGCACGAAATGGTGTTATAAAAACTTCGGGGAATTCATTTTTAATGGACTTGGTAGTTCAATTCGATTCTGATGATGAACTAAAAACGGCTTATGAAGTATTGTCTGAGGGTGCGACAATTACCACACCATTATGTAGTCAAACATATTGCTCTTTGACATGCGCCTTAATTGACAAGTTTGGCGGACGTTGGCAGCTTATGAGTGGATACGCAGGATAGGAGGATAGTTGCCAATGGCAAAAGAAAAAATCACTTTCGAGCAATTTATGGAATCAGTAGAGGCTAACAATAAGCCGTTTATTCAAGATTTGCATAATCATCTGCTTGACAATGGCTGTAAGGTCGCGTTTGAAGAAAAGAAAAGCGGTTTTCTTGCTTCTTATAAAATTGGAAAACCACAAAGAGCAATGGCCAATTTCGTGTTTAGAAAGCATGGTATGCTAGTTCGTATATATGGAGAACATGCAGGTAAGTATGCCAACTTTTTGGATACTATGCCGGAAGGAATGATTCAATCTATCCGAGATGCAGGTGAATGTAAAAGGTTGGTTAACAACACTTGTAGCCCCAAATGTACAGGTTATGACTTTATGATTGGGGATGAGCATTTTCAAAAATGCAGATATAATTGCTTCGAGTTTTTGGTTGCTAACGAAAATAACCCCTATATCAAGTCATTTATAGAGCATGAGATAAATGAACGCAAGGCAATACAACCGTAACACGAAACCTGGAACAGAATTTCCTATAGAAAAGAACTACAACATATTTTTGGCTTATTTTCCGCTATGCACCACATCAAAAAAGTCTTACGAATCCCCCCCTGGGTGCGTAAGGCTTTTTTGATGCGGCACTTAGGCAACGTAAAAAAATCTGCTGCAAGCGGGTTTCAGAAGAAGTCTATTACAAGAAACGGACTCTAAGTAACTAAACTGTCACTTTCGAAGGTTAAATAATCACCGTAAAGTCACTTTGATTCGCTATAATCCTACATGTGAACAACCCGCCGCTTAAAGAAGCTGGGGCTTCATAACAGAAGATTAATATCTCCCTTGACAACCATCATAAACTTCATTGTTATTAACATTTTTGTGAACTTTCACAAAAAATCGTTTGCAAACATGTTGGATTGTGCTAAAATCAAATCTAAGTACTTATACGTTGTGAACAAAACAAGGAGGAATGTTAATGAAGAAATTTAGCAAAATTTTAATGCTGTTGGTTATCATCGCACTTTTTGCGTTTTCTGCATGTGGAAACAATGACCCGACTCCACCCGTAGCAACACCGGCTCCACCAACACCACAAGGTGGAACTGCTCAAAACCCACCACCAGCACAACCTGGGAATGGACTTTCCCCCAATAACCCAGTTACAATTTCAACGTTGATAGTTACCCCACAGTTGGCACCAGAACCAGGCAATCGCATTACGCAATTGTTGCTGGATCGTTTGGGCGTAACACTTACGTATGACCTTACACCTCCTGACCTACTTGACCAACGCATTGGCGTTCTGATTGCAGGCGGAGACTTGCCTGACTTATTAGGCGTTCCAGATGGCCAAGCACGTTTAGTGCAAGCTCGCGGTATGCTCCGTTTAGACCCTTTCCTTGACTCTGGACAATGGCCTCTACTTTTGGAACATATTAGGCCTTACAGACAAAGACTCTCTTGGAGAGGCGGCGGCGTAGAAGATGGTTTGTATCAGTTCCCTAACTACAACCGTTTCTATGGTAATCCTCCAATGCTAAGCCCAGAACATTGGGGTTCTGCTTTCTGGATTCAAAAAGCAGTGCTTGAATGGCATAACTTCCCTTCATTAGACAATATGACTTTGGAACGTTACTTCAATATGATTGAAGAGTACATGACAGCACATCCATATATTAATGGTATGCCTACAATCGGTTTTACTTTTCCAACATCTCCAGGCCATATTTGGGGTATGACTAACCCTCCTCTATTCCTGGCAGGACATCCTAACAACGGTAGCGTTATGGTTTTTGATGGCATAGCACGCATTTATGGTAATACTCAATATGCCGAAGATTACTTCAGATTCTTAAACCGAGCTCATGCACGTGGAATAGTAGACCCAGAAACATTTACTCAAACACTTGACCAATATCTTGCAAATTTGGCATCTGGCCGTGTATTAGGTATGCACGACCAACGTTGGGCTTTTAGTGTTTCTTATGATGCTTTAGTTTCCGCAGGATTATATAATCGCACTTGGGTTGGTACCATGCCTGTATTCCCAGGCCGTACACCTTGGTATGCTGACCGTGATGTTATGAATGTTCACCAAGGAATGGGTATCTCCTCTATGGCAAACAATCCAGAACTTCTTCTTACTTTCTTGGAAACCATGATGACAGAAGAATGGCAAATACTTTTGTCTTGGGGCGAAGAAGGAATTGACTACAATGTTGATGCTGATGGTATGTTCTACCGTACACCTGAGCAAGTTGCTAACCGCAATGATATAACATGGAGAGGCTTGAACCGTTTGGAAGCTTTCTTAGACCAATTGCCTAAATTGCAAGGCACATTGTCCTGTGGTAACTCTTGGGCTCCTGGTCATCAGCTTGCCGAATTCCAAAGAGAGTTAAGCGATTATAACCGTATATTCTTGGATGCTTATGGCAAAAGTACTTGGAGAGATTTCTTCAATGACCCACCAAATAACCCTGTTTACTATCCTGCATGGCAGATTTCCCTACCAGCCGGTTCTCCAGCTGCTATAGCTGAATCACAATTGGAAGATATAGCAGTCGAACGTCTTCCAGGAATTATTATGGGCTCAACTGCAAACTTTGATGCTGCTTGGGCAGCATATATTGCAATGTTTGATATGATTAACGTAGCGGCTTATGAAGCCGCAATAACAGCAGGTTTACAAGAACGTATCGAACTCGCTGGCGGCCTGTAAAGTTATAAAGTGGCACATTGTGAAGTTTGAACGAATTTCATACATTTGAAAATTTACAAACTTTGCATAACTTCATGAAACTTTGAGAAATACTTCTTGAAAAACGCATTAGGCACCTCGCTTTAATAGAGGTGCCTAATATTGTATAAAGCTAAAATATTATGGATTAGATAGGTTCTTATGTCGGTTATGCTACTTGGGGAACCACATTGTATTCAATTTGTGACCGAAAGTAGTATAGTAAGATTTGTAAGAGAGGAAGTAATGTTATGAGTACGATAACTTCCCCGCCAAGAAACAAAATGGGCTTGGCTAAAACTCTGAAATCACAGTGGCAACTCCTCTTGATGAGTGTACCTATGTTATTATACGCAATTTTATTTTCGTATACACCCCTTTTGGGCTGGGTTATGGCCTTTCAAGTTTGGAGTCCTCGTATAGGGCTAAATACGTTTGAGCAGTTTAGGCAAAATGAATGGGTTGGGTTTCATAACTTTAGACAGCTTCTTGACCAAAGCGAGCTTTTGGGGCGGCAATTCCGCCTTGCCGTAGAAAATACAATAGGTCAAAGCTTGTTAATATTAGTGTTGGGGACTTTTGGTGCTATTACCTTGTCCTTGATGTTGCATGAAGTACGGCAGATTGGTGTAAAACGTATTATACAGAATATTTTGTATCTACCTCACTTTTTAAGTTGGATTATTGTTACCGGCTTGGCTTCTGTCGCTTTGGCGTTACCAGTATCTGGCGGCTTTATTAATGAAGCATTGTTAGCTCTTAGGATTATTAATGAGCCCATTCACTTTCTTGTCCATCCGCAATATTTCTGGGGGATTGTAGCCGGGACGCATTTGTGGAAAAACCTCGGTTGGAATACAATTTTATATATGGCGGCTATGACAGCTATTGACCCCACGCTTTATGAAGCGGCTTCCATTGATGGTGCTAGCCGTTATCGTAAAATGTGGCATGTTACTTTGCCCTGTATCCGCCCTACAATAGTAATCCTGTTGATTATGTCCATTGGATGGTTGTTAACAAGTGGTTTTGAAGTTCAATGGTTCTTAGGGCGCGGTGCAAATTCACCACGTTCGGAAAATCTTGACACATTTATTTTGCGTTATGGTATTCAAAACAATCATTTTGGATTGGCAACTGCTGCTGGTATTATTAGAACCGGATTAAGTATTGCCCTTCTGACTGGAGCAAACTTTGTTGCACGTCGTCTCGGAGAAGAATCATTATTTTAGGGGGGAGAACCAATGGCAAGTATTGATATGCCTGCTAAAAAAGTGGAACACAAGCGCGAAGCCATACAATGGGAACCAATTATTTTCCATACCATAAACTACGCGCTTTTGATATTGCTGTGTGTATTAATGGTTTATCCCATGCTTAACACCTTGGCTCTTTCTTTTAACGAAGGAATGGATGCGGTTAGGGGCGGCATTCGTCTTTGGCCACGGATTTTTACTTTGGAAAACTATCAGGTGGTATTCGCAAGACAATCCATTCAAATTGGGATGCGAGTATCAGTTATGAGGACAGTAGTTAGCGTGGTAACAAATATATTGGTAACATCTATGCTAGCATTCGCACTAAGCCGTCCAGAATTTGTTTTTAGAAAATTTATATCCCTTGCTTTTGTAGTAACTATGTATCTCCAAGTAGGGCTTATCCCATGGTTTATTCTTAACAACAATATCCTTGGCATGGGTGGTACATTTGCTGTATATTGGGTTCCTACCATGATTTCAGCTTTCAACTTGATTGTTATTCGTACTTATATGAAGTCTGTTTCAGAATCTTTGGTAGAATCGGCACGGCTTGATGGCGCAAGCGATTTCCGTATTTACGCCCAAATAATTATGCCACTATGTAAACCCACTTTAGCGACCATAGCCTTGTTTGTTGCTGTAGGTGCCTGGAATGCCTGGTTTGATGCATTTATTTTCAATTCAGGGTCTCCACAATGGACTGTACTACAATTTGAATTGATGACAGTATTGAACCAAGCTATGATGGCTGGTATGACTGGAGGAGCCGCCCAGGCTGTAGCGGGTGGTGGTGCAGGGTCTATGGTGACACCTGGGGCAATACGCGCAGCTATTACTGTTGTAGCCGCTGTACCAATATTGCTTGTTTATCCGTTTATGCAACGATACTTTGTACACGGTATCCAATTGGGCGGCGTTAAGGAGTAGGGCGTGTTTCCACTAAAAAAAATAAACATAACCCCTTCGTATTATGTATGGTGCGAAGGGGTTTTTGCTATTCTGAATTAGTGGTAACACACCCTAGATTGAAATAGAAATTGAAATAATATTATTGCGGACATTTTCGTTTATTCACACATTTATCAATAGGCAATTTCTTTAATTTTTCCTGTAACATCATCTCAAGCCTAATAATTGTTTTTACAAGCTGACTAACAGAACGATTCGCTTTTATCAGTTCATCAAAAGTGGAATCTTCATGGTTAACAATCGTTTGTAGCTTATCAGCTTCGGCACTTAAGATATTCGCCAGTGCTACTTCCTGCAAAGCAATTGAAGTAACAACATCCCAAACTGATTTGCAAAAATCAGGCTTTGGTTTCGGTGGGTCAGGCGGGTCAGGTGGGTCAGCAGGTTGGTTAGTGATTATATTAATATTATTCAAAAACTTTAGCTTATCCCAATCTGCATAGCCTGTTCCTTCCAAGGCTTTTTTCAGGTTAAATAATTCTTCCATATTGTTTATAACAAAGTGCATAGGAGCTAAGGGGCTAAATTTTTCTGGAGCTTCTTCAGTAAGAATATACTCTCCAGCCCTCATAGTAAAGGAGGCAGTTCCATTTATAGTGGTAAATACCTGCCTTAAATGAGGAGGCAAGGTATTTATTTGTGATAAAGTAAATTTAACGCCTGCCAGCGGCTCACCTTTCTCGTCAACTTTCTTTATTCTAACCTCAGTTGTTTGGCCACTGCCACCACTACCATCTTCAAGCTTTATCCATATATCTATACTGGTTATAGACCGCGTATCGCCCTCAAACTTAAAAATCGCAGAATTATTGTAATGGAAGCCTTCGTGATTCAAAATTGCTTCTGTTGCTTTTGTGTCATAGTACACCAAATAGCCATAAGGTAGGTTTTTCGTAGGAATATCCCCAAAAACCACGGTATTGTCAAAGCCAATTAAGTCTATTGTTCGTGCTGTATTCCCATCAAAATGCAAATCCCCTAGAAGTAGTTTGAAATGTGGGATTTTGTTTGTATCCGCGGGGTCAGACACGCCTGGTGCTTCGCCGTTGTTGACATAATCAAAAGTAAGGATATCATCTACTGTAGTTTTATCCAAAAGCTGTCCTTCAGAGTGCATTTGCGCTAAAAATTCGTCTATAGTAAGCCCTCTGTAATCCTTAAAAAAAAGATCCGTCAAGTATCTATCTATTGGTTCACTTGGGTCGTACTTTAGAAAATTGTTATCTGCCAATACCCTAAAAGCATCCTTGCCCCACCAAGTATTGTTCTGCTCCCTACCCATAACACGTATAATACGAAGTGAATCTTTTACATATTCATGGGCACTACTTATAATTCCCCCAAAAGAACCTATAACCAAATAGTCTTCCAACTGACAATTTTCATAATGAAAAGGGGCATTTATCGGATAGCCTTGCTGTACAGCATAAGGAAGAAGATAGGATTCATTGTTACTTTGATAACGTTCATCAGTAGAATTGTTATTGGAATACATCAAAGAGGTATTCGTCGTATAGTAAGAATCGCCATTTGTAGAGCGCAAATCCCTCCAAGTCAAATTTTGGTATCCCACTTGCAAACCCCAACGTATGGGGTCAAAGTTAGGATAATCATTAAATTCTACCTCTGGAAAATCCCCCATATTTCCGCTGTAAGCACCATACCGCCCTGTTTTGCCGATTATAGACCCTGGTGTGTCTAGCCGTTCGGGTGCTGGGCCGCCACCAACTTTCACATTTATATTCTTTGAAATAGAAATACCATTGATAATTGCCGTTAAGACAGTTGTTGTCGGCTCTTGAACCCATTTTTTGTATATTACATATACAGAAGTCTCTAGCCAACCCGTAATATTATCGGGCATCATGCCACCAAAGTAGTTACTATACCCATCGTCAAATTCTACTTCCAGATAATAATTGCCATCTGAATCGTTGCGATACGTTCGTGTACCAACCTTGCCAATATCCCCATCGCCATAAATATTGATTGTAGTATTACCAAATCCAATTATATTGAATATTTCGTTGACTGTGTTGTTGATTGAAATTGATATTTTATCTCCAGGAAATATACCTAAAGTGCCACCTTTATACTCAACCCTGGTTTTTATATACATCAAGTTACTTACTGTATCTATTGGCTGCTCGTCAACTGTTAACTGGAAATTTGTTACTTCAACATTTGTGGGCATTCTTTCACCTCACTTTTAGAACCTGTCGGCTCTTATAAGAATCTCTTATATCTTGTCCATAATATGCACACAATACAAGTTGTGTTCCGTACTATTGCTCTTCCGATAAAATCTTGCCCAGAATTGCGCAGGATTTTCGCCGCAATGCAAGGAAGAGACAACGACGCGCACTGGAGGTGCGCTAGGAGGAGCTGACGCGGCAGTGCGACGAAAAGACAAGCAAGGCTGTGCAAGACTTTATCGGAAGAGCAATATATCCTCATGCGAAAAATCGCCTCAAAAATCTGTATTTTCTTAGTGGGAACACCTCGTATTGATACTTGTATTGCACTTATTGTTATGGTAAAGTCATAGTGATGTCTTTGTTTACATCAATTTTGAGGAGGATGATACATGAAAGCAAAGAAGGGAATTAGTTTTCTTTTGGTATGTTGTATGTTGTTTGCATTAGTATCAGTGCAAGTATTTGCTGATACAGAGGAAATTGAGGCAGAACCGACCGTTATTTCAGGTTCTATTTCAAATTTCACTGTAGTAAACCCATATGATAGTGTTGATTGGGATACATATGGGCAGTACCGTGCGGCATTGCATATGCACACTACACGTTCGGATGGAACGGCTTCAGTTGGGGAGACAATCCTTGACCTCTACAACAAAGGATTCGATGTAATAGCCATTACAGACCATGATGTCAATCATAGTGGTGAATGGGCTGATGATGGCCTTGGTGCTTTGACTGAATCTCAAAGGGATGCAATTAGGTCTGGGGCGTTCGGTAGAACCGCTTACGTGGATTTTGACTTTCCGGGCGATTTTGGTTCCGAATTCCGCCGTCCAGAAGAACAAGGTGGAATGATTGCTATTCCATTTACAAACGAGCAGTCTCGTTCGGAGCATATTATCACTTTATGGGCGGATTTTAATAATGAAGCTGGCTGGACTCAAGAGCAAATTCTGCAAGAGACAGCAGAGCAAGGCGGCGTTGCCATTCTTGCACATCCTGGCCGTTATACCACTGGAGCAGCTGGCGGCGAAGGGGGCATAACTTCCTCAAATAATCCAGTGCGTATTTCTCGTTATGTGGAATTGTTTGACATGTTTGATATAGCACTTGGTTTTGAATTATTCAACCGATTGGATAATGAAACGCGTTCTGATAGGATTCTTTGGGATAATATACTGCAAGTAATGATGCCATATGGCCGTTTTGTATGGGGCTTTTCCAATGACGATAGCCATAGCATGAACCAAGCGGGCTATAACTTTAATGTCTTGCTTATGCCTGGGCTTAATAGTTGTAATGCAAGAGAAGCTATGGAATCCGGCGCGTTTTATATGGTAACACGCGTGAATCGCGGCGTGGCACCAACTGACCCTACAATTAATACAATCCTGCCAAATGGCAACGCTGTTCCTAATGGTGGCACAGCAGATACATTGTTTATGCTGGAGCAAACAACTCCAAGCATTGTTAATATTGAAGTAAATGGCAATACAATCACCATTGCTGGTGCAGATTACGACCGCATTGAGTGGATTGCTGATGGCGTGATAATTTATACAGGCGCGACCCTTGACTTAGTAGCAAATCAAGATTCTATCACTACAAATCATGTACGGGCGCAACTTGTTAGTAATTATGGCATGGCTTTGACTCAACCTTTTGGTATTCTTCCAGAGGGAGAAAGCTTTCAGGAGCGGCCTGTTACTAACAACTTAACTTCTATCGACTTGCCTTTGCCCATAAATGTTCCACATGGTGCTGAAATCTCGGGTACAGGTTTACGCCTTCCAGTTAGTGTCACTGCTGTTACCGAAAGAAACTGGCGTGCCACTGTTGAGATTGAGTGGGATTTAACAGATTTGAACTATGACCCAACAGAAACAGAAGAAATTCAGGTCTTTGATGTAACAGGCACAATAACATTGCCTGATAGTATTACAAATGCTTTTGATACGCCTTTGACTGTTACAGTTGAAGTTACAGCCGGGGTAGACCCAACAATCTCTATTGCTGAGGCAAATGCTCTAACAAGTGGAATTGTTACTGTTGAAGGTTTTGTAACGGCCAGAAGACCTGGTGACAACCATAGAATAGTAATTCAAGATTCTACAGACCCTTGGGGTGGCATTTTTGTACAAGATGCAAGTGTTTCATCTCCAGATGAATCAGTAGCTTACCAATATGCGGGAAGTTGGGTACGCATTACTGGCAACAGGGGTGTACAATGGGGACAACCAGCTATACATGCTCTAAGCATTGAGCTTTTGGATGACGATACAAGAGAACCTATTGAAGCCATTACGCTTTCTATGGAAGAGTTTACCGAACGGGAACCATATCAGTGGAATTCTATGCTGATTATGATTGAATCGCCAATTCTTGAAAGGGATGCGGGTCCAAATAATCATGTGCTTGCACAGCCCGAAGGTCAAGACCCATTGGTACGATTGCTAGTGGATTTGCCAGACCATTTTCAAAATGGGGATTATATCTTTGTAAATCCTGCGATTGTACACTGGCACGCTTCAGAATTGTCACATCGATTCCATGCAGACTGGGTGTATGGTGAGGTTTCGGTTCCGATATACTCGTGAACCGAAGCATTTTAAGCCCAGGTGCGAGGATTTTTGCGTGAGTGCAAGGAAGCAATCGCGCAAAAAGACTGCACAAGAATTTTGCAGAATTATGTAATAAAGACAAGTCATATCGTATAAGAGCCTGTCTAGTATCTTAATGCCGTTGTATTGGCAAGTCAAATTTTTGCCAATACAGCAGTAGAGAGATATTAGACAGGCTCTTATATGTGTTCCCACTAAAGCAGGGGGGTAATGGTTCACGAGTTTAGGTGCTTATACCAATATCCACCCTGGAAACCAACGTAAAACATTATGCGCAAACCATACCGATACAGGAGCGGCAGATAGCACGGGGTAGAATAAAACAAATAAGCCGAATACCAATGCCGCATATCCCCACATTAGCCGCGGATACTTTGGCGCAATATATTCCTTAAAGCAAAGGGCAATCAATAATGTTACAAATGGCACACTAGGGAAGTAATGGTAGATAAACGTAAGCCGGGATACAATCACCCATGGAAGAAATTGTGCGGCATAGGCAGTAAGCAAAAACATCAAATTTAACCTACATACCGCTTTGTCTTCTTCACTTCTAGTGTCTTTTTTATTGCTTTCGTCAGCAATATCTTGTTTGTCAATAATGTCAATGGCATGAACTTTGTTATTTGCTTTATTTGACTTGTTCGTTTTATTTTTTGTTATATTTGATTTATGTGTTTTGCTTGATTTGTTGGGTTTGCTAAATTTCTCAAGTGCAAGCACATAAATGGCATAAAATGTTGCTGGAATTCCAGTCCACCATAAGGCAGGGTTCCCAAATGAGCTAATTCCTTGCCGTGTTGTATCAGAAATTACATTTACATAATAAAACATCGGTGTTACTATCAGTGGCCATTCCCACCAACGGGAGGCAAATGGGTGTTCGGCTATTAAATCCACATGGTAGTTAAACATTCTATGCTGATTTGCCATTACAGTAGCAATATATCCTTCTCCTGTAGTGTCCATTGCTGGTACAAACAGAATATAAGAAAACAAGTAAATCCCTACTGGAATGGCAACGAAAAATATTAAACACGCTCCAACCGTTATCATTGCTCTAAAGCTTTCACGCGCATAAACCCTAAATAATGCAGGGAAAAATAAGATTGCCAGTCCTGCCGCCGCATATACTCCTTGCCACTTTACGGAAATTGCCATTCCCATACAAATACCTGACAATCCTAGCCACAACATGGATTTCCATAATGGCATTTTGTTGAAATCGTCACAATTGCGAACATAGGCGTACATACAAAGGTACATTGCAATTACAAATAAAACCAGATAGCTATCTATAGTGGCAATTCGTGTCTGAGCAAAAAGCATAAAATCAAATGCAAAAATAAGTGCTGTAAAAAATGCCCAACGTTCAGAATTAAACATCATCTTAGCAAAAGCGTACATTAGTGGAATCATTAAAATTCCAGCCAACGTCCCAGGCAATCGCCATCCGAAAGGAGTCATTCCTAGCTGGCTTACACTAAGAGCAATAAAATTCTTTCCCATGGGTGGATGAGTGTCTTCAAGTACTCGTAGACCATGCAAAAATTCGTATCCAGCACGTGCGTGGTATATTTCATCAAAATAAAAACTGTTACGAAAACTTGCACGCTCTGGCACAAGATGTTGTTCATCAAATAAATTGCTTGCCCCCATTCCTGTTACACTGACCGGAACAATTAGCTCGTCATTCTCATCCCTAAACGCAATTTCCTGCAATCTAAGTCCAGGTCTTTCAGCCCAAAGATGAACATATTGTGCAGATGCATGTAAAAGAGTTTCAGACCATTTGAATACACTTGTTACGTCCAACTCCACATTTATTATAAAGCTTCGATGAATCCCATCCCCCGACCCATCTAAGTTGAACGAAATATCATGTACTGACCCATTCATATATTGGAACCTTGAAATAAACCGCACTTCTCCAAAATCAATTATGACGCCTTCGTCGGTTGCTATCCATGGCGATTGCGGGGCGTATGTGTCCCCAAGATTGTAGAAAGTAATGGTAGTAAAAACCAGTATCAATAATAATAGCAGTATTTTGTACTTCAATGCTTATTCACCATCCAATTCCGTCCAATATAAAGCGCGTACACGCCCAGTACCACCTGTAAAAAAGAAATCAAAGGCATTGAGCTTTCAATCGTATTTATATTGTGGAACCGCCATAATACATCCAAGCAGTTTATAAACAACGTTACCGAAAACGCAATATATAAGGCCAAAACCCGCCTATCCCATACCTCTTTGAAAAAATAGGCGGCCATTAAAAACAACAAAGCCGGAAACAGATACCTTTCGTGCATTCGCACCACAAACGTAAACGTTGTGCTAAATAACAGCGCGGCAGCAAAGAAAATACCAGACCTATTCCAATTATGATGCAAAAACCAAAAAGACATAAGTGTTACGCTCACTATGCTAATTGAACTAACAGCTACATAAAACGGCGTAATAGGCCGCCAGTTTCCTCCAGTAAGTGAGAAGAAATTATAGGCATTGACTGAAGCAAAAGGATATGAGCCTAATGTATCAGCAAACTGTTCAATTACCAATGGAATACCAAACGGAAGGGACAATAAACCCATCAATAGAAAAGTTGCCGCTGCAAATCCCCACATAGTCGCAATTGATTTTGCAGAAAACTCCCGTTCCTTAACATAAAGAAAAGCCGAATACAAAAACACAGGAGCTATAATCAATGATTGCGGTTTGGTAAGTACAGCTAAGCCATAAATCAAATACACAGGCAAAGATTGCTTACGTGATATTCCATACAAGGCTATAAACAGCAACAAGGTATGCACCGCATCCACTTGCCCCCATATTGCCGAATTCAAAAGAATAACTGGGCTAAGCAAGTATGTTAGCGCGAGCCAAAAATGTATCCCAAAAGGATTTTTATGCTCCCATTTGATAGCACATACATAATAAAACAGCAAGCCAGTAATTAAATCAGAGATTATCGCAGGCATAAAAATAAGCCGGATAAACGCGGGGCTATTAATATCAAACCCACCCATTGCTACACGAATAGCACCTATCAAATACAACACATACATATAAACCGGGGGATAATCGGTAAATGAATCAGAGTAATAAAAATAAGAAAGGCCGCCTTCATACAATTGGACGGCCCAAAATTGAAAAGTGAAGACATCAGTAGTAAAAGGCATATCAATATACACCAAAGCAATTACTCGAACCATTAGCCCCAAGGCAAACAACGCAAGATAAGGTTTTATTTTATCCAGTTTATTGAGTATACAAAATTCGTTATCCTCACTGCCAGATTCACTATTTTTAAGTTTTTTGTCTGTTTTGTCAGTTTTGTTAAAATTGTCTGTTTTGTCCGGCATTATATTTTGTTTTGTATTGTTCTTTTTTTTTGAATTTTTCATTTTTGTAATTTGTCCATTCCAATATTTAGACGGCGTAAGCTTTCCGTCTTTCCTAATAAAGCACATAATTCTGATGCACCACAGGGCGATGAAGGCTTGCCTGACAAAGCCGTGCGGATTGGCCATAGCACTTGCGAATTCTTAAAGCCTATTGATTCAGCATTGGCTACGAGTGCATTATAAATTGTACTGTTATCCCAATGTTCCAGCTTTTCCAGCACTGGCAATGTTGCTTCCAATGCTTGCAAAGCCACATTAACATCAGTTTTCATTTTCTTATGAATATATAAATCCTTATCATATTCAGGCAAATGGTCTATAAAATCCACCAACTCAATACTATCCTTAACAAAAAGAATGCGGGATTGAACAATTCTTGCAACCTCTCTTAAATCAATGCCAGGGGTTTTTATCGTCTCTTGCAATGTGGGCAATACCATTTCATAAAAACTTTCTGGTGGCAATTTCTTCATATGCTCACCATTCATCCATGCAAGTTTTTTGTAATCGAACAATGAAGGGGATTTGCTGATATTTGAAATATCAAATGCCTCTACCAAATCCGATAAGGTAAAATATTCTTGATTTTTTGCCGAATCGCTAGGACTCCATCCTAAAAAAGCAATATAATTTATAATTGCTTCCGGCAAATGTCCCATATCTAACAAATCTTGAAAAGATGCATCCCCTTTGCGTTTGGAAATCTTGCTACCGTCCTCATTTAGCATCAAAGGAAGGTGTACATAAGTGGGAACTTCCCAGCCAAAGGATTCGTATAACAGTTTATATTTGGGGGTGGAAGTCAAATATTCAGAGCCGCGTACAACATGGGTAATGGCCATAGTGTGGTCATCAACTACATTAGCGAAATTGTAGGTAGGCATACCATCCGATTTAATCAGAACTTGGTCATCCATTTCCTTATTGTCAACTGTAATATCCCCAAATACTTCATCATGAAATGTGGTTTTGCCTTCGGGAATCAATTGCCTAACAACAAATGGTTCATTTGTTGACAATTTTGCGTTGATTTCTTCTGGCGTAAGGCTTAAGCAATGGCGGTCATAACCACTTTGCAACCCCTCTAGTCTTTCTTTCGGGCAAAAACAGTAATACGCCTTATTTATTTCAATCAATTGCTTAGCATAGGGCATATAATGTCCTTTGCGTTCGCTTTGTATATATGAGCCATATTCGCCGCCAACATTTGGACCTTCATCATAAGAAAGTCCTGTAATACGCAAAGTGTCATAAATAACATCCATTGCACCTTCCACAATTCGGTTTTGGTCGGTGTCTTCTATCCGTAGAATAAACGTACCTTCATAATGCCGCGCTATTAGGAATTCAAATAAAGCTGTACGCAAATTACCAATGTGCATATAACCCGTAGGGCTAGGCGCGAAACGTGTGCGCACCATAAACAGCATCCTCCTCTGATAAGTTCAAATGTAAATAAAAATAATTGAGCAAATTGGATAAGCTGAGAAAAGCCAAATCCTTATGATATAAAAAAACGCAACGTTTTGGCTATCCAAAACGTTGCAGAAAAATTACTTTTTCGTCAATTTGTTTTCTTGCCAATTTGCTCTTATGTCTTTCATTACTAACTGCTTTAGCGAACGCTTATCAAGCTTGCTGGGTTTGCAAATATACATTAATTTCTTCTATTAAAATATCTGCATCCATACCATGAACCATACTAGCCTCTTCCAACGACTCACTTTGCGCAGAAGGGCATCCCACACAGTTCATTCCAGCGCGCATCAAAATAGAAGCAATTCCATTTCCCGCATCCTTGCGCAATATGTCACCAATTATCATTTCTTTTGTTACTTGTGCCATAAAAAAATCCTCCAGTTCTTAATGTTCTTTTTTTACCAAGCTAACGTAACATTCCAACCCCACGATGATACTTAAACACAGCACGGCCAAGTATCCTGTCACGGTTCACAAAGGGATTTCTCCATGCACGGGAATCCTCAGAGTTTCCACGATTATCGCCCAATACAAAATAGTGGTTTTCTGGAACAACAAAGGGGCCATAATTACCAGGTACATGTTCCTTAATAAAATCGTCGCGAAGGGGTATATCAGAACCATCAATATACACACGCCCATCACGAATCACAACTGTTTCGCCCGGCATCCCAATGATGCGTTTTACATATAGCAGACTTTCATCATCGGGGAAGCGGAATATTATAATATCAAAACGTTGCGGGTCAGCAAACAAATAGGACAAGCGGAAAGCCATAATACGGTCGTTTGCCATAATTACATTTTCCATAGAGCTAGTGGGTATGGACGCATTAACAACCACAAATTGGTTGAGAAGCACAGCCGTTGTTACAGTAAAGACAATCATCTTCGCCCAACTTAGCGATTCTTCCACAATCACCGATCTGATAGTTTCTGGTGGTTCTTCTTCATCCTCATCCATAATATAGATATCTCTCTTTTTCCAGAACATGCGCCGTTTTTTTCCCCCTCTATATCCAGCTCTATTTCTAGGGTGTACCCTAGTTGTTAGGAATGTCTGAAAAATAACTTCCCAAATTTTGCGGTCTTTTTTCCGCTATACTGCGTCAGCATCTCCTAGCGTGCTATCTAGCACGCGTCGTCATTGCTTCCTTGTCTAGCGAAAAAAATCCTCTCAAAAATTTGGGAAGTTATTTTTCGCCCATTCCTTAGCTTTATTGCCAAACTTTTGACATTTTTGACAAAGGTTTAGTTCCATGCTTAGAAGTTATTTTCCATGGAACCATTCATGATAACAGTTTAACATATCGTTTCCACAAAATGCAATAGACCCTAAAAAATCCAAAAGATAAGATTGTGCCCTGCTTTATTGTCGTTCACTATTATTTAGCCTGCAAATTATGCTCGCTATACTTTGAAACTAGAAACAAGTTGTTTTAACATTTCTGCTTGCGAATTAAGTTCTTGGGCGGCGGCGGCAGATTCTTCAGAAACGGCGGCATTACTTTGTACAACTTGGGATACTTGAGAAAGGCCATTGCTGATTTCTTGAAGTTCTTCTGTTTGTTTTTGGGAGGCGTCGAAGACACCACTTACAATATCCCGTACTTTGTTTGCATTTACTAATATTATATCTAGGGACTCAGCAGTAGAATTGGCAATAGAGAAGCCCGCTTCTACTCTGGAGATGGAGTTTTCTATCATTTCTGTTGTTTCAGTGGCGGCGGTCTGACTTCTGCTAGCTAGGGAACGCACCTCCTCAGCTACAACTGCGAATCCCTTGCCGTGCGCGCCGGCTCGCGCCGCTTCTACCGCCGCATTTAACGCAAGTAGATTTGTCTGGAATGCAATATCTTGGATTACACTTATGACCTTTGTAATATTGCCAGACGTCTCTTTGATACCAGCCATTGCTTCAAGCATTTTTTTCATAGCATCGTTACCTTTTTGCGCGCTAATGGCCGAGCTATTGGAAAGTTCACTAGCATTATAGGCATTTTCTGCATTATGTTTTGTTTGTACATTTATTAAATCCACAGACTCATTTAGCACCTCAACAGCATTTGCTTGCGTTGTGGCACCATCAGCCAAATTCATTGAACTAGAGGCAATTTGTTGCGCACCAACCAACACATGAGCGGAAGCAACAGAAACCTCTGTCATAGTACTATTCAATGTTTTGATAATATGATTGATGGATAGTTTAATATTATTAAATTTTCCAACGAAATCCATGGATATGTTGCAGGTTAAGTCACCATTTGCGGCAATTTCCAAACACCTTTCAATCTCATGGATATATTTGGCCATGTTAGTAATTGTGAAATTGACTGAATTTTTAATACCTAAAAAATCACCGCAATAATCACCAGTTACTAAAGTATCAAACTCTCCTCTATCCAAGGCGGCCATAGCCTCTCTAATTTCTACAACAGGGCGGTCAACAGCCTCAGCAATGCGATTAAGACCAATCATAATCTCACGCCAGCCACCATTATATCCAGATTCATCAATATGGTGGGCTAGATTGCCTTTATCAGCGGCGGCTTCAACCATCCCTCCCACTTCGGCTCTTACGGCATTCAATTTTGCCGCGACAGTACGAATTGTTTGTGGGAGAATTATCATTTCACCTGGCAAATCGTCAATTTGCGAACTAAAATCTCCATTACTTATTTGGTTAAGTGTACCAATTACAGTCATCATATCATTGACGCGATTTACCAACAAAAGGTTTACATTTTCAACCATTTCTTTGAAGGAGTTTTGGTATTTATCAGCATCTACCCGGTGTGACATCTTGCCAAGTTCGTCGAATTGATGATGAATATCAGTTAAATCCTGTACCATATATTTCATAACTTCCATAAGACCAGATACATCCTGTGTCAGTCTTCCTATCTCATCATTGGAAATGTTTCTGTGGTCAATATTTATATGGATGTTTCCTGATGTCACTGCTTTAACAGTTCGTGTAAGAGACGCTAAAGGTTTTAATATACCCAAAATCAAGAAAAGCATCACAGCAACAGCAACAACAAGACCCACAACACCAATGATTATTATATTACGTAATAATCTATTGGTTGCAGTAACAGCATCTTGGTCTGAAAATCCTAAAAATATTGAGCCAATAGCTGTACCTGCAAGGTTATGCACAGGCATATAATATCCATGGTATGGAATACCAGCAATATTTATCTTGGCAATATGTTCTCTACCTTGATTTACAACGATTTCCACAACTTCAGGTACTAATGTGCCTCCAATAGCTCTACTACCATCTGCGGCAATAGATGTGGTCATAATACTCGTATCATTAACAAAAACGGAAACTCTTGCATCAAAAACTGCGGCAAAGTCATCTACAAAATATTCAGTATCAAGAAAAAACAAAGGTGTCATAGTACCTATGATTTGTCCGTCATACCATATAGGCGTGGTGGTGTTAAGTCCTAGTTTCATGGTTGGTGTAGACGAATAAGATGTAGTGGTTCGGCCTTCCAAAGCAGCAAGTCCTGCAGCTGAGTTATCAAAATCATAATACGTCTCAAGATCATGTAAACGCAGAACCATTCGACCCTCAATATCACGAATTACAAAACTATCCACTCCAAGTTCTTGAGTCAAAGTATTCAAATACGTAATCAGGGCTTGCCTACTTCCATGCCTATCAATATGTGCGTTCCAGTTTTGCAAATTTGAGATAACAATATAATCGCTAGCAACGGCTATAGACGTTAGCCTTGTTTGTTTTTCAAAATCTGCAAGACGTGTAGAAGCGGCAGTCACTGACACATTTACGCGCTGTTCTGTTAGTTCATTAGCTAGTCTTCTAGTGTTCACTGACACATATGTTACAATGGCAGCAACTACGACAAATAATACACTAATAATTGGAACAATTAGCTTACCTTTTAGGCTGTTGAACATAAATAAATCCTCTTTTCTTTTGAGCTAACTTTGCATGTTTTGACGTTCTTAGTAAATGGTTAATAAATTATACCATAACTAATGCACCATTAGACAAGCTCTAAAAAAATGGACTTTACCGAAATTAAATTATGCCGTATAGTATGAACTGTTCCTAATTTAAAAATAATAGATTGAATGCGGAGGTTTTTTGTAAATGAGCAGAAATATGATTTCATTGATTTTAGCGGCAACTGTTTTATTTGTTTTAACGGCTTGTGGTACAAATGATGATATAATTACACTGCAAGCAGTGACAAATCCAATCACAGAATCACAATTAGAACCTGACACAACTCCAGAACCCAACTATACATATCAAGAAGAGGATTGTGTAGAAGTGCCAGAGGAAATTCTAACCCTCTATCAATATTGTGGTGCGGAGCTAGGAGAATTTCTGACCTCCTATCAGTATTGTGATGTAGAGGAGATTAACTTGGTCAGTGGCCATCAAGTGGCTGAGGAATTTTTAAGCGGATTTTTAAGCCTTTTCTCAAGTAATGTGGGTTGGAAGGATATAGAAACCGGAAACTTCCATGTACTTGACCGTGAACCTTGGCAATGGATAGAACCTGAAGATACGCCTATGGTTTATATGGGTGGTGTATCCGCAGAGTGGGGCGGCGAATTTATTTTTAACGGTGATTTTTATGACCGTGATGGCAATTTAATAACAGAAATGCCATTTATACTTTTCCTTGACACTCCTTATGCTTATGTGAACCCTGCCAAGGCAGATAGTTTTTCTATGTTTGATTTGGATGGTAATGGCATACCTGAAATAGTAGTTGACTTTATTTCATGGCAATCTTCAGGTTTTGGATTTTCTGTGAACTCTGTTTTGTACAGGTTTATAGATGGTGCATATCGGGAAATTGGTTCATTTGACCGCGCACACAGCTTTTTTACTGACCCTAATGGGGAAATTATAATCTTTTTTGACAATATGTATAGTGGAGTGCTAGGCTATTATTATTTGAGGTTTACTGATGATGGTATAGAGCTAGAATCGGTTTTACCGGAAATGTGGTGGGAGTTAAGTGACAACATTTGGCAAGAGTGGCATGAACATCATATGTGGCCATATTTTCATCTTGAAAATGAAGTAACAATGTTTATAACAGGTACACAGCTTGTTAAAATTCCGGCACTAACAGATATGCAAGATCAAATTGTCACCTCAATTAGGCAGAGTCATGCAGAAGCTAATAACGCCCCTAATATCACTATCCCCGTTTTTGAAATCAGGCAGGAATTGCTAGGTGGTTTTTCTGTAACTAATTTTGTTTCGTCAGAATGGGCAGCCGTTTGGCCAATTTATAACGTAAATGCCAATGCCACTTTTAGGGCGCATGAGTATGTTGAGGCCGCAATTTTTAGATTACCACAGATTCCAAGTCAATGGGGAACACCCATGGAATCCCCTGAATGGGCAGAAAGCGAGCCGCTCTGTCCAGCATCTGGAATATGGCCTGGTAACATTATTCCAGCAGGTTTTACGCATACACTTGAACCGGGCGTATATGTGGTTATGATTCGTCCTCCATATGGATATGATGACCACTTCTTTATAGTGGTGGGAGATTAATATTTTGTGTACTTGTGAACCGAAACATTTTCTTCACATGGGCGGAAAATGTTTTAGTTCACGAGTATAGTACAAGGATTTTTGCATTCGCAAGTATAACCAAATAGAGGAAGGGAGAAAATCATTGTGAAGTTATTAATTATCTCTGGAACACCGAAAACAGACGGAGTTACTTATTCCTTTGTGAAAGTCGCTGAGGATACAATCGCAGAATTGGGCATGGAAGCAGAAGTAATCCGATTAGCAGGAATGAACCTGACCAAATGCAAAATGTGCGGTGACGGATGGGGCATCTGCTTTAAGGAGCATTATTGCGTATTTGGAAAAAATGACGGTTTTAGTGAATTGCAGGAAAAAGTCAAGGAAGCCGATGCCTATATTTATATCACTCCTGTATATTGGGGTGAAATAAGTGAAGAATTAAAAATTTTTGTAGACAAGATGCGGCGTTGTGAAGCCACTAAACAATGGGATGACCGGAAAGAAGAAGTGTCCTTCTTTGCTGGAAAACCTAGCCTTTTGGTGGCCGTAGCAGGTGGTGGCGGTGGTGGCATTGTATCCTGCTTTGCAGATTTGGAACGTGCAATTGCGCAATGGAGTGGCGATAGTTGGCCACGGGAAAAAGCAGGCATTTTTGATTTTGTAGCAGTTAATCGCTGGAACCAAGAATATAAACGCGAGACATTAAAAGCGGCCATAAAGGAAATGGTCAAGTATTATAGTAGTGAGCCAGCCGAATACATTCCGCCCGCAATATCAAGAAAATGATTAGGGTGTGTTCCCACTAAAAGAAAATGCCTCACTAAATACTACCCTTAGTGAGGCATTTTTCTACTTCAATTTAACAAGAAAGGTAAATATAGGTGAAAACAATGATTGTGATAAACCATGGCAAGGATTGGTCAAAGATAACCTATGATTCTTTGGCGGCCTCCAATATTGCCTTAAAGTCGGGAATGTCCGTTTCTATCAAGCCAAACCTAGTTGTTTCCCGTCCAGCAAGCGACGGTGCAACAACTCATCCTGAAGTCGTAGAGGGGATTATACAATACTTGCAGGATTCAGGTATCCGTCATATTAACATAATTGAAAGTTCGTCTATTGGTGACAGTACAAAAAAAGCTTTTGCTGTCTGTGGTTATGAGGCTTTGCAAAAAAAATATAATGTTTCGTTGATTGACTTAAAAAACGATAGCGTGATTAAACATAAACACAATGGTCTTGAGATTTCCATATGCAAAACGGCTTTAGAAACGGATTTTTTGATAAATGTCCCTGTACTCAAATCCCATCGCCAAACTCGTATGACCTGCTGCTTAAAAAACCTTAAAGGTTGTATCCCTGATAGCGAAAAACGCCGTTTTCATACGATTGGGCTACATTCGCCCATTGCGGCACTTAATGCACTGATTAAAACCCATTTTTGCGTGGTAGATGGCATTTGCGGTGACTTAACATTTGAAGAAGGTGGTACCCCTGTAGAGGCTAATCGCGTTATAGTAGGGGAAAATCCACTGATGGTGGATTCCTTTTGTGCAGGGTTAATCGGATATCAGCCGGAAGAAATCGAACATCTGCAATTAGCACGGCAAATGGGGGTTGGGCAATTTGTTTCTCCCGAAACAAAAATTATAGAGCTAAACCCTGACAACAAACCCCTTAAAGCCGCCAAAAGTAATATGATAGAACGCTATCAACGCCTTGTAAATGAGGATTCTGCTTGTTCGGTCTGTTACTCAGCATTGATATTTGCCTTGCATCGAAAAGGCGGACGAACTAATAAAAAAGTCCATATCGGTCAGGGATTCAAAGGAAAGGCGGGCGAAGGCATAGGTATTGGAAATTGTGCCAATGGATTCTCCACATGTATAGAAGGTTGCCCTCCCAAAGCCGTGGACATAATGAAGCAGTTATAGTAATAGACCTCTTCTGAAACCTGCTTGCAACATATTTTTGGCTTATTTTCCGCTATACACCAATCGGGTAGGAGTCTTCAACAGGCGGCACAGACTTTATTGTTCCTACAGGAAAATAATATAGCCGATATTGAATCGCTGGGGAAATGTGCAAGCCCTCTTAGGATTGCCTACGGTTGAACCAGCTACAGAGCGCGATACCCACGAAACACGATAACCAAACCCGTTACCATTGACCATGATATAGGCCAGCGCAAACGTGCTGGCCTCTTATTTTTTTGCCTTTTGGCAATTGTTTTTTCTTTAGATTTTCCATGAGC
>Ga0123355_10001173_pt1 | contig 36366 bp, 25 predicted proteins | sample TergutEmb28metaG_3_FD_89872 | JGI IMG/M metagenome (GOLD analysis project Ga0123355, IMG submission 89872) | Embiratermes neotenicus P1 segment gut microbial communities from Petit-Saut dam, French Guiana - Emb289 P1 | ecosystem: Host-associated > Arthropoda: Insects > Digestive system > Gut ...
GACTATACCGTCGGCGCCGGAATTTCACCGGTTCAGTCCGAGCCGTCTGTGGCTACGGAGTCGCGGGCTTTACCGCCGGTCGGGAGTTGCACCCCGCCCTGAAAATCTGGTTCACAGTGTAGCTTGGATTGGCGGGTGTGTCAAGGGGCCGAAGTGCCTCATACACGTCAGTCTAATTTAGGCTGGCATAGATATGATACAAACAGTCATAGAACGATATTTGCCTTTTTTAGTGTTTCCTCCAACTGTTTACGTGCGAAAAAGGCTATTTTTTACCTCAAATACTGCCATCGGCTCACAGGCTGACAACCGTGACAATGTTTCTGACCCAAATTAGACTGACGTGTTGCCTCATAAGTAATCTAGCCCAAAAGGGTGTGTGCCTCAAAACTAAAAATCTAGCCCAAATAAAACGTAGCCATATGGGTACGATGGTTCCTACCGGGTTTGGAGGAACAAATGGGGTTAGACATGAAAACCAGAAAAAAGATTTGCACAAGAATTTTCAGGCGGTATCAGAAAGCGGGGAAAAAAGGAAAAGCCAAAATCCTTGAAGAGTATACCCAAACCCTCGGATATAATCGCGATTATTTGGCCTACCTGCTGACGAACTGGGGGAAAACACGATATGCCCTTTCAAAGGGCAAACCGGTCAAATTTGTTACAAAAGAGCGCCGCCAAAAGCCTTGTGGAGGAAAAAAAACATGCCGGCCGGATAAATATCACAAAGCCTTTGTTAAAGCCCTAAAAGCCATTTGGGAACTTTTCGATTTCCAATGCGGAAAGCTGCTGGCCCCTCTGATAAGAGGGATGCTTTCTTCCTTAGTCCTTGAGTTCAAGCTCAGCAAAGAACTGACTGCGCTGCTTAAATCGGTTAGCCCGGCAACAATCGGCCGCAAGCTCAAAAATGAAAAAGCCCGTTACCGGCTTAAGGGTATACGGACAACCAAATCTGGAAGCCTGTTGAAAACCCAGATTCCTATAAGGGTTTGTTTTGGCAGGGATCAAAAGCGGCCCGGTCTTTTCGAGGTTGACACCTTAAGCCACTACGGCGCGCGAGCATCCGGTCAATTTCTCCAGACCTTAACCTTAACCGATGCAGGTTCCGGCTGGACAGAGGAACGCGCGCTTCTAAACAACGCCCACCGCTGGGTCAAGGAACAGATTGCGCGGACAAAAGAAAACGTACCGTTCCCCATGCCCGGTATCGACAGCGACAACGGCGGAGAGTTCATTAACCATCAGGTTCTTGATTGGCGCGTCAAGAACAATGTTACGTTTATAAGGGCGCGCCCCTATCGCAAAAATGATAATTGTTTCGTTGAACAGAAAAACGGCGATGTTGCGCGGAAAACTGTCGGGTATGCGCGCTTTGAAGACCAAGATGCGCTAAACGCGCTTGCGCAGGTGTACAAACATGTAACATAAATTGTGTAAACGGCTATACTACAATAAGGAGTAAGTATGGCCTTTTCGAAAGAAGTTCTTGATGAAATTCTGAAAGACTATCACGGACCTGATGATTTCTACGGCCCAGACGGGATCATGAAACAGCTCACAAAGGCGCTTGTCGAGCGCGCAATGCAAGCAGAACTGACAGAACATCTGGGGTATAAGAAAAATGACTCAGGGTAAAAAACTGATTGAAAACCGCCGTAACGGCAAAACAACCAAAGCGCTGAGAACCAGCCAGGGACCAATGACAGTAGAAGTCCCCCGGGACCGCGAAGGCAGTTTTGAGCCGCAGATAGTACCCAAACACCAAAGAGAGTTCCGTAGTTTCGATGATAAAATCCTGTCGATGTACGCGCTTGGGCTTACCACCGGTCAGATACAGGATCACCTTAAAGACATCTACGCCGTAGAAGTATCGCCTGAATTACTCAGCCGGGTAACGGACGAAGTGAAAGAACTGGTCAGCGAATGGAGGGGCCGGGCCCTTGAAGCATTTTACCCGGCGCTGTTTCTTGACGCTTTACGGGTAAATATCCGTGACGGAGCCACGGTTGTCAAAAAACCGGTTTACTTGGCCCTAGCAATCGTATAGACGGCCGCAAAGAGCCGTTGGGGCTGTGGATAGAGCAAAACGAAGGGGCCAAGTTTTGGCTTGGCATCATCAATGAGCTTAAAACCCGCGGCCTTCAGGCTATTCTCCTTGCCGCTGTTGATGGGCTGACTGATTTTCCCGATGCCATTGCCGCGGTGTTCCCCAAAACAGAAGTCCAGCTCTGTATAGCGCGCATGGTTCGTAACTCTGTACGCTTCGTTCCGTACAAGGACCGCAAGGTAGTAACCACAGGCTTAAAAACGATTTACCTTGCTCCATCAGCGGAATTAGCCTTTATTGCCCTGGATGAGTTCGCTCAAGTCTGGGATAAAAAATATCCGATGATTTCAAAATCCTGGCGCAACCGGTGGAATGAGGTTATTCCTTTTTTTCTGTCATCTCCCGTTGTTTTTATGATTTCATTTTCAACTTTGTCGGTTACCACTTTACCGCCCAAAAGTTTACAAACACTGTAAATTCCTTTTTTCAATCATTTCTGGTAAAATCGTTAGCAATACGTTCAAAACAATTGAAAATGATGCATCTTGCCACATCAAATTTGAGAAATTTGAGGTAATAAGTAGTTTTTGCGCAGTCTGAGGCGAAGAAGACCGAGGCTCCGTAGCCGTGTTCCTTGGGCGGGATTCTTAAACCTGACTCTCCTTCCCTGCCGGGGCTTTTGGCGGAAATACTCATCTCACGCGCGGCGGGGGCCTAACCCAACTGCTCCCCTAGCTCCTTCCGGTCTATGCCCCAGTTTCTGCCAAAATTCTCAAGCAGCCTGTCGGAAAGAAGCATGAAATTGTCGAACACCGGCTGGCCGGGCGGAAGAAGGCGGGGAAGCATATCCGGAAAGGGATTGCGGTTCACGATAATTTCCCAAAACCGGGCAAAGTTTTTTATCCGCCCAAGCTCTGCGGCGGAAAGCGAAGCCGTTTCCATTACCTCGTAGGGCGGCTGTGGCGCATAACGCATCCCGTGGGTCTCGTTGTGCCGGGCAATAGCGGTTCCCGGAAGGCATTTAAGTATGCCTGGCTGAATCTCGAACGGGGCGCTTGGGGGCAGGCCGGGGGGAAACTCTGTCCCCGGCGGGCTTTGGCGGCGGACGGCGGACAGGGCCTGCCAGAGCCGGTCAAAGCCCGCTCCAAAGGAGGCAAGGTCTTCACCCGGCAGGCCCGCGATAAGATCAGCGTGGACTATCGCGCAGGTTTCCCGGCGCAGGAATTCCAGCGTTTCCATTTCCCCGCCGGATCCGCCCGCGCGGTTAATCAGGGCGGCGGTTTGGGGGTTAAACGTCTGGATTCCTACTTCTAGCCTAAGACTCCCGGCAGGAAAGCGGCGGAGAGGTTTGCGGAGTTCTTCGGGGAACCGGAAAGGAACCATCTCGAAGTGTACGCAAAAGGGCCGCTCTTGTTTTGCCGTCTCAAGACGCTCCAGAAAAAACTCCATGATCCTTTTTGCCCGCGCTATATTCAGGTTAAAACTCCGGTCAAGAAACTTGAATGTCCGCGCACCCCGGTCTATCAGAGTTCCCATCTGCGCCAAAAAAGGCTCCAGCGGGAATTCCCGTACCCCCTTGCCAGATAGCGGCCCCTGACAGAACTCGCACGAATAGGCGCAGCCGCGGGAAGCTTCCACGTAGACAAGCTTTTTTTTCAGGTCTTCGTCCGTGTACAGATGATACGCCGGAGCGATTGCGCCTACGTCAGACACAGCGCCGGGTTCGCAAAATATCCGGTAACAAAGCGCGCGAAAGCTCTCTTCCCCTTCGCCGCGAATCACATAATCGGCGTAACGAAAAATCTCCGCGCCGGATGGCAGCCACGAAACTTCCGGCCCGCCCAGAACGACAATGGGTTTTTCTTCCCATTCCCGCGACAGAGATTCAAGCAGTTCCAGCGTGGCTTTGTGGTTCCAGATAGAAACCGAAAGCCCGAGGAGCCGGGGACGGGCCGCGAGGATTGGGCCGGTTTTTTCCCCAAGGGGCTGGCGAATGGCGAACTCCAAAATCTCGCAAGACGCTTGGAGCCTGCCAAGGTTCGCCTTTAAAAGCCGCAAGGCAAGGGAGGGGTGAATCCACTTGGCGTTGATGGTAGCAAGGACAATATCAGGCATCTAGACAAAAATATTTCTGGTTCCGGTCTGCCATTCTTCCCGTGCTTCCAGCACAAGGCGTTCCACATCCTGCCACGTTTCGGCTCTGGGCCGGGGAAATTCCCGGTTTGTGGAATTGGAAAAAACTATCGTGTTGCAGCCCTGATTTCTAAGGCGTGTGATGTTAGCTGGCGAGTCATCAATATACACATGCGCGCCCACCGCCCCCTTATCCGCCATAAAACAAAGATCCCAGTAGGGAATGTCCCAAGAATCAAGCCATGCCACAGTTTGAGTGATAGAGGCTTGGTGAAAATATTTGATGAACAGCCGGTGGGTGATGATGCGAATCCTGATGTCAAGGTTTGACAGCTTTCGCAATATCGCGGGAGCATCCTTAATGGGCTCCATGTCCCGGAACAGGTTCCGCTGTGTTACAGCGAAACGGTGAAGCCGCTCGTAGCCGCCGTACTCCGCAAGGCCCCATTCGTCAAGGCCAAAGGCGACCTCCGTGGTAAGCGATTCAAGGGGCTTGTTCAGCCACTCGGCGGCGATTTTCCGCATAGCGCCGTAAAAATCCCCAACCACGCCGTCAAGGTCTACGCCAAAAATAAAACTGCTTTTGTCCATACTGCCGCTCATTGCTGCACCATCCTTGATATAAGCACTGCCATGCTGTGCTCTCCGGCTGTGTAAAACGAAGCGTTATCCAGCGCCGCCTCGCTTCCCGAAGGCAGTATGTCATCGGGGGAAGAAAGCCCCGTATCAACCGCTCTGACCCATTCTTTGCCGTCCAAGGGGTCGCAGATTTTGAAAGTTGCGGCGGCGCTTCCCGCGTTAAACATGATAAAAAAGTCGTTTGAGTCCTTGTCTGCCAGAACCTCCGCCTTGCTGCCGTCCACCCTCATGGCAAGGCAGGGGCCGATCTTGTCCCAATCCGGAGTGTTCCCGTGTTCATCAAACCAAGCGATGTCGGGAATGGCGTTGTAGCTTCCATCCCTGCCGGTGTAGAACTCAGGCCGCATAAACCCCGGATGGCGGCGGCGGAAGGAAATCATCTCTTTTACAAAACGGTAAAGGCTTGCGTTCTTTGACACGAGCGACCAGTCGTACCATGAAATTTCGTTGTCCTGACAGTAGGCGTTGTTGTTTCCCCTTTGGGTGCGGCCTATTTCATCCCCCCCAAGGAGCATGGGGGTTCCCAAAGAAACCATCATAGAGGCGATGAAGTTTTTCATTTGCCTGAAACGCAGCGCCTGAATTTTGGCGTCTGCGGAGGGCCCTTCAACGCCGTAATTGGCGCTGAGGTTGTTGTTCCCTCCGTCCCGGTTATTTTCGCCATTTTCCTTGTTGCGCTTTTTTTCGTAGGAAACAAGGTCTTTCAGGGTAAACCCATCGTGGCTTGTAACAAAGTTTACCGAGTGAAAGGGCTTGCGTCCGTCCCGCAAATACAGGTCGCTGGAGCCCGAAAGCCGGGTTGCCAAGTGCCGGGTCTGTTTCGCGTCTCCCCGCCAGTAGCGGCGCATATCGTCCCGGAAGCGGTCGTTCCATTCCGCCCAGCGTCCGCCGGGAAACCAGCCCACCTGATACGCCCCGCCTGCGTCCCACGCTTCCGCGATGATTTTTGTGTTCCGCAAAACGGGGTCTTCGGCAATGCGCTGCAGCATTGGGGGGTTTTCCATGAGGTGGCCGTTTTCGTCCCTGCCAAGAATCGAGCCAAGGTCGAAGCGGAAGCCGTCTACGTGCATTTCCACAACCCAGTACCGCAGGCAGTCTATGATAAATGTGCGGACTACGGGGTGGTTACAGTTCACGGTATTGCCGCAGCCGGAATAGTTTTTATAGTAACGCCGGTTATTATCCAGCATATAGTAGATGGTGTTATCCAAGCCCCTAAAAGAAAAGGTCGGCCCCCACTCGTTGCCTTCCGCGGTGTGGTTAAAGACAATATCAAGAATTACCTCTATTCCCGCTTTGTGCAGTTCCCGCACCATTTCCTTGAACTCCCGCACCTGTCCGCCGGGGCTGCGGTCATACGCATAAGAACCTTTGGGTGCGAAAAAGGCTACGGTGGAATAGCCCCAATAATTTTTCAAGGGCTGTCCGGCAAGAGGGTTTACCGAAAATAATTCGTTCTCGCTGAATTCCTGAAGGGGAAGAAATTCCAGACTGGTAATGCCTAAGTCCTTAAAGTAGGGGATTTTTTCGATTACGCCCCGGTATGTTCCCGGCGCGGAAACGCCGGAATTGGGGTGCTGGGTAAGGCCCCTTACGTGGGTTTCGTACAGGACGCTAAAACGCAGCGGGTAATTCAGGGGAAGGTCGCCTTGCCAGTCAAAATCGTCATCCACAACAACGCATCTGGGCTGAGTAAATATGTCGTTGACATACGAATAGGAAAGGTCTTTCGATTCCGCATGAAGGTCGTAGCCCACGCAGGCTTTGATATCCCAGAGCGAAAGGTCTGTCAGGGCTTTTGCGTAGGGGTCGATTAGGGTCTTGTTGGAATTAAACCGGAACCCCTTTTCGGGAATGTACGGCCCGGCGGCCCGGTACAGGTAACAGGCCCCTGCTTTAAGGCCGGGTATGTGGCAGTGCCAGATATCGCCGGTGCGGTTGTTTTTGCCGCTTAACGTAATCTCTTTGAAAAGGCTTTTGCCCTCTGCCGATTCAAACAGGACGAGGGTTACTTCCGTGGCATGGCGGGAAAAGACGGAAAAGTTGACGCCCCTGTCTGTCAGGGTTGCGCCCATAGGAAGGGCTTTTCCGTTTTCGACCGCGAATTCACCGAATGCCATAAGACAAGTGTAGCACAAACGGGCGGTATTTGCAGAGCCCCCCGCCGCGCGTGAGGTGAGCATTCCCGCCAAAAGCTCCGGCAGGGGAGGATGTACGGTTTAAGAAGCCATTTGCCCAGGCTCTTTAGCGTAGGAGACCGTGGCTCCGGAGCGGGTTCCCTGGGCGGGATTCTTAAAGCGTATATCCTCCCCTGCCGGAGCTTTTGACGGAACTGTTGGCTCATGCGCGGCGGGGGGCGTCAGCCTACTTGCGCCAAAAGCCCCCGGCGGCTACTATTACAGCATGGAAACAATGAAGCGTACCAATACATGCGGGGAACTCAGGAATTCCGACGCCGGAAAAAAGGTCATTCTTAACGGGTGGGTACACCGCAAGCGGGATCATGGGGGGATCTCCTTTATCAACCTTAGGGATCGCTACGGCACAACGCAAGCCGTCGTTGACCCCGGCACGTTCCCCGGCGGGCAGGTTCCGGCGGAACTGGCGGACATAACCTCGGAGCTTCGCAGCGAGTTCTGTCTGGCTGTTCAGGGCACTGTCCGCCCCCGTCCGGATGCCATGATAAACCCCGATATGCCCACGGGCGGGGTCGAGGTCGCCTTGGAAAAAATTGTTGTCCTTAGCCGTAGCGAGACGCCTCCCTTTCAAATCGATGAAAAGTCCGACGCGCGCGAGGAACTGCGCCTGAAGTACCGTTATCTGGACTTGCGTTCCGCCGCCATGCAGCGGCGCATCAAGCTACGCAACGATGTTACCTTTGCGGTGCGGGAATACATGATAGGCAAGGGTTTTTACGAAATAGAAACCCCCACCTTTATCCGTTCCACGCCGGAAGGCGCGAGGGATTACGTGGTTCCTTCCCGGCTGTATCCCGGCAAGTTTTACGCCCTGCCCCAGTCGCCGCAGTTGTTCAAACAGATACTCATGGTTTCCGGCTTTGACAAATATTTCCAGATCGCCCGCTGTTACCGGGACGAAGATTCCCGCGGCGACAGACAGCCGGAGTTCACCCAAATCGATATTGAAATGTCCTTTGTGGGCCGGGACGATGTGCTGTCTCTGGTCGAAGGACTCATGGCCTATGCGTTTAAGAAGGGCATTGGCCTTGATATACCAACCCCTTTCAGGCGGCTCTCTTACGAAGAGGCGATGGACGTTTACGGCACGGACAAGCCCGACCTCCGTTTCGATATGACCCTGAAAGATTTTTCCCCTTGGGTTACGGCGGGCGAGTTTCAGGCGTTTAAGGATGCTCTGGCATCGGGAAGCGGGGCGGTCAAGGCCCTTGTGGTTCCCGGCAACATGGGCGGTCGTTCAATTGAGTTTTCCCGGAAGCAGATAGACGACCTTGAAGCTCAGGCCAAAATCTACCGTGCCCGCGGGCTTGCCTGGATGAAGGCAGGTGCGGGCGGTACGCTGGAAGGCGGGGTGTCAAAGTTTTTCACGGCTCAGGCGGCGGATATTACCAGCGGCCTTGGGGCAGCACCCGGCGACCTTATCCTGATTGTTGCGGACACTAAGCGGGACACGGCAAATACCGCCCTTGGAGCCGTGCGCTCAAAGCTGGGCCGGGACTTGGGCCTTTGCGACCCTCAAAAGTTTGAGTTTGCCTGGATTATCGACTTTCCCCTTTTCGAGTTCAACGAAGACCGGGGCCGGTGGGAAGCGTCCCACCACATGTTCAGTTTCCCGCAGGAACAATACCACAGTATTCTTGAAACAGACCCCGGGGCCGTCAAGGGAGACCTTTACGACTTGGTGCTGAACGGCTTTGAACTTGCATCCGGCTCCATAAGAGTCCACGACCCCGAATTGCAAAAACGGATATTCAGTATCGTGGGCTTTGATCCCAAAGAGGCGGAGTCGAAGTTCGGCTTCCTTACCGAAGCGTTTAAGTACGGGCCGCCCCCTCATGGCGGGATCGCCCCGGGCCTTGACCGGCTGGTGATGATAATGGCGGGCGAAACTTCCATTAAAGAAGTTATCGCCTTCCCGAAAAACTCCTTTGCCGTAAGCCCTTTGGATGACAGCCCCAGCGCCATAAGCGCGGAGCAGTTAAAGGAGCTGCACCTTACAATAGTGTAAGGACTCACACACGGCGGCGGGGGTGCTATTCAACGACCATAACGGCAATCCCGTCCGGAATTGCCGTTATGGTGGCGTTAGGGTTACCCAGCAGTTCTTCAGCCATCTTGACGGCTTCTTCGAGCGACTTTGCCGGAATCATGTGCAGATCACGCACCATCTCATCCGGGGCTTGTGAGACATAGATAACTTTGGCGCGCTGCAAAACCCGCGCGAATATCTGCGACTGCCACTGGTCAACAATTGTGTCTTCCTTTGGAGTATCAAGGAATTTTTTGAGCATACGGTCAAGGTCTTTTTCTTCCTTGAAAGTTTTGTGGAACATTTCCCCGCCGTGCCCGTCGTTACTACTGGCCAGCATTATGATAACGCCACCCTTGCGAACAGTGGCTTCCGCAGCCGTCATACCCTTAACAGCCTGATAAATATTCTGATCCAGCGGGTATCCGCCGTTGGTGGAAATTACAATATCCGCCGGGACAGCCTTGACCTGGCATTTTCCTGCCAAAAATTCAGCGCCCGCAATATGGGCCCTGTCAAGGTCTCCTGAAACCGCAAAAATCGCTTCCTTACTGGAATTAATTACAACATTGCAGATAAAATCCAGTCTGGCAATACGCGCGGCATAGAGCATATCAATATGCACCGGGTTGCCTTCCAGAATACCTGTCCTTGCGCACGGATGCGCGACAAATTCAGCGTTGTGGTTGTACGTTACAGTCTTGCGGCTTGCTACGCCGGGGAATACGCTTTTTCTGCCGCCGGAAAAGCCCGCGAAAAAATGCGGTTCAATAAAGCCCTCGGCACAAAGCAAATCAGCTTCCATCGCTAGCTTGTTGATTATCATCGTCCCGCCGGAGGGGAGCTTTCCAACATTGACCATCTCGGAGTTGTCGCAGTCGTGAACCACTATCCTCTCGTTCTTGATGATTTCCGGGCCAAACTTCCCCTCTAGCTCCTCGTCTGTTGTCAAGCGGTGGCAGCCTGTAGAAACAAGGAGCGTTATCTGCGCGCCGGGACTGCCCTTTCTGATTTCGGCAAGCATTGGCGGGATGATCACTTTACTGGGAACAGGGCGAGTGTGGTCGCTGCAAATTATTACAACATTTTTTTTACCTTCGGCCATTACGCTAAGTTTAGGTGTACCGATTGGGTTTTCCAGGGCACGGATTACGATGTCTTGCGGCGAATGTTCCGGCCTGTAATGGTGCATCTGCGACACAAGCTCCGCCTTAAAGCGTGACTGCGGAATGTCGTACTCAACGTGCTGTGTCCCGTAGGGAAATTGTACGAGCGGCATACTGTTGCCTCCTGAGGCTAAATAAATACAATCAACAAGCCCGCCCCAAAAGGGAACGGGGGCCTGTTGCTTTTCCGCTATTACGCAGACGCCGCATCAGATGCGGACGCTGGCGGGACATCCTCGTTGATCAGCCCCCTCTTTTGCTCCCACTTGTAAAGGAAATCCACAACGAACGGACAAAGAAGCGCAGTTACCATAATGGAAGTGGCTACCTGAGCTGTCGCTGCCTCGGCAAAAGGCAGCCACGAGGGATCAACCGCCGCTATTGCCGCAGGTGTGGCAATAGCGTTTCCGGCAGTGGTTCCTACCGCAGCGCCGGCAACACCGGTGCGCCTGTTTTTCCTGGGAACCAGAAGCTTGTACAGGAAGTAGGAGATAATGCCGGTTGTAAGGGCCAGAAAGGCAAGCAGAATACCCGGAGCCCCGGTTACAATCAGAGTTCGCAAACTAAGCCCCGCACCCAAAGGGAACGCAAAGAAGAAGATGGAAATTGTCATACCGGGCTTTAGGAAGATTCTGATTTTGTCGTCAAGGTTGCCAAGAATCATACCAAGAAGAATGGGCAATATGGTGGCAAAAAGAGTCATACCGGGAATAGCGGCAACGCCTACAGCGCCCATGAGCGCCATTTCGAAGAACGGGCCGTCTGTGGATGAAAGAACCGCTATCCCGCCAACGTCGGATTTGTCGCCGTACTTTGCGGCTAACGCAGTGTACAAGCCGCCGTTGTTGTTGCCAAGCGCACTAATCAGGGCGAGCGGGGTAATTCCCAGCAACGCTGTTTCAGGGCCGAATATCCTTGCAAAGAGGACGCCGAACCCGGTTCCAATAAGAACCTTCGAAGCGGTGAGCAGGGAGCCTTTGTACACTGCCATACCGGCAACCCTGACGTTAATCTGTGCGCCGCTGCAAAATAACAATACGGCGATCAGAGGCATAGCGCCATTTCTGAAAAGCGCAGTTGTAAAGGCGCCAATATTCAGGGCTTCGGGAGCGAATGTATTAAACAACACCCCCAGAAACAACGGGACTACCATGATTCCTCCCGGAATCCTGTTAATGGTGTCCCAAATAGGAATTTGGCCTAACCTCATAAAATAAGTCTCCTTATATTAAAATACTACCATATTAGATGCTACCACGGGCCGGAAAGTGGTGTCAAGCGGCACATTACAATCGAGGCAACACGGGCTATTGACAATAAGACGCAGAGTGTGTTATTTTAGTCTCCGGAGGACTAATATATGGAAATGTTGATTCCACGGATCATTATGCTTATGACGCTGATACTAATGCTCAGCGGCAAGGCGCCGATCTACCTGACAGCGATTGTCGGGGCAACGGTGGCGGCTCTATCTGCGGGTTTCCCGCTAAGAGGCGCCGATGTAAATATTGTAGGCTTACTTTCTGCGGGCCTGCATGGCGTTATCATCGATATGCTGGGCGTTCTCTTGTTTATTGGTGTTATGGAAAAGGCGGGGTTCCTTAACGCTATCATCATCAGGATAATGCATTTCGGCAGAAAAGTGGGCGGAGGCCCCGGCGTTTGTACGGTTGGGGGTATTGCCGCCGGCGTTATTGGCGGTATGTCAGGTTTTACCCAGCCCGCCATAACAGCCGTTATCACAGGCCCGCCGGCAATTGAGCTGGGCGTTGATAAAAACAAAGTCGCCGGAACCATAGCCCATGCGGGAACTCTTGGCAATTTCGGCGGCTTTACCCACCCGACATTGGTTGCGGTTATGGCTACGGCAGGCATAACCTTTGGTTTAATCAATGTTATCGGCGCTGTTGTCGGCCTGTCGATATTCGCCGCAAGCTACTTCCGCTTGACCCGTGAAATGAAGAAGAACAAGGTGCTTGCGTCCGGGAACGCCAAAGAGTTTGTTATGGAAACCACCAACATACCGTTTCTGAAGGCTATTCTCCCCTTCATTATTCTTATTGTAGGCTTTATTGCCGGTATTCCCATTGTCATGGTTGGTATATTTTCTTCCATACTCGTAATTTTGATGACCGACAGAAATTTTATTACCGGCGAAAAGGCCATGATGGAAGGTCTTACCAGAATAACAGTACCGCTTCTTGCGACAGTCGCGTTCCTATATATGTCGGCTGTTATTCACGCAATCGGGATGGTCGCCATAGTCTCCAACTTGCTTGAACCGTATCTGGCGGTAGCTCCTATATTTATGATGCTGTTGGTTTCCTCGGTTGCCGGATTAATAACCCAGTCTAACGCGGCGTCTGCGGCTATCGTGGTTCCCTTTTTGGCGGTTGTTCTGGCTTCCGGCGCCAATCCTTTTGCCGCCGCCATTGCCGCTGCGGGAGGCCCGGCGATTATGCAGTATTATCTGACCGGCGGGCCGATTGCCGCTTTGTCTACAGTTATTCCCGTTATACCCGGCTCGGACCTTAAAACGGCTAACCGTTTTCAAAGGCCGTCAATTCTGGTTGGGCTATTGGTGTTGTTCATTATCACGATTTTCCTTTAGCACATAGCGTAAAAGCTGTCCGGGAACCAAGCCCGGACAGCCAAACATTCCCGCAAGTTCCCACGGGGCGGGCGCGGCGGGAGGGCGTATCACGGAAATCAATTTTCATCAGCAATCAAAACCGGGATGATTTTTTCGCTCTTTTGAAAATTGATTTTCGTTCCGCCGCGCGTGAGCCAACGCCAAATATTGCATATAAACAATCGAACTGCTATAATCCACCCATGACATTAGGAGCGCCCGCATGGTTGTAGAAAAAAGACTGGTAGACGAGCTGTTCGAGCTTGTGCAAATTGACTCTGAAACACGGCATGAACGCAAGATAGCCGATGTTCTGCTGAAAAAGTTTAAAGAACTTGGGCTGGAAAATGTCCATGAAGACGATACCGCGCAGGCTTCGGGCTGTCAGGCCGGAAATGTTTTCGCCTGCTTGAAAGGCAATGTCCCCGGAGCCCCCGCCCTTTTTCTGAACGCCCACATGGACACCGTAGCGCCGGGCATTGGTGTTAAGCCGTCCATTAACGCGGACGGAAATATTGTTTCCGATAGCAGCACCATTTTGGGCTCTGACGACAAAGCCGGAATTGCGGCAATGCTGGAAGCCATTCGTGTCATAAAAGAACACAACCTTCCGCACGGGGACATCGAATTCCTTATTACATCCGGGGAAGAGTCCGGTCTTTTGGGCGCGCGGGCGGTAGACCCCAAAAAACTAAAAGCCAAAATCGGCTACGCGCTGGATACCGGCGGCAAAGTCGGCAATATTAATGTACAGGCCCCGGCACGAAAACTCGTTACCGCCAATATTTACGGCACATCCGCCCACGCCGGAAGCGCCCCGGAAAAAGGCGTTTCCGCCATCACCATCGCCGCCAAAGCAATTGCTGCCATGCCTCTAGGGCGCATTGACAGCGAAACCACCGCCAATATCGGCACGTTTACCGCGCAGTCGCCTACAAACATCGTCTGCGACCACGCCTTTGTCGAAGGCGAAGCCCGCTCTCTGGACATCGGAAAATTGGACAGGCAGACAGAAGCCATGCGAAAAGCGTTTGAGGCGGCGGCAGCCGGGATGGGCGGAAAGGTCGAAGTCGTTATCAAGGACGACTGCGCCGCCTTTAAGCTGAACGAAACAGATCGTGTCGTGGACGTGGCTAAACGGGCGGCGGCCAAAATCGGAAGGCCCTGCGGGCTTTTTGCCGCGGGCGGGGCCAGCGATGCCAACGTCTTTAACGGCTTTGGGCTTTCCACCGCTGTTTTGGCCTGCGGCTACGCGGACGTTCACTCAAAAACCGAGTGGATGCCCGTTGCCGAACTGGTTAAGCTAGTCGAAATGACACTGGCTATAATTTCCGTTGTTGCCGGGGAAAAGGAATAGCGCAAAAGGGAAAAGTCCGTAAAGCCAGCTAAGTTTTCAGCATTGAGCAATTTTTACTTTATAAGGAGCCCTGTTACATGGCCAAGTATCCCTTTCAGACTATCGAACCCAAGTGGCAAGCTTATTGGGAAGACCGCAAAACATTCAAGACATTTGACGACCCCGCCTTTCCAAAAGAAAAGCGGCGCTACGTGCTTGATATGTTCCCCTACCCCTCGGCGCAGGGCCTTCATGTGGGCCATCCCGAAGGATATACCGCGACGGACATTTACTGCCGCTACCTTAGAATGAACGGGTACAATGTGCTTCATCCTATGGGCTTTGACTCCTTTGGGCTTCCCGCGGAAAATTACGCCATCAAAATGGGCGTGCATCCGGCAAAAACCACCGCCAGCAATATCAGCCATTTCAGAAAGCAGATAAAGGCGCTGGGCTTTTCCTACGACTGGGATCGGGAACTGGCAACCTCTGACGAGGACTACTATAAGTGGACTCAATGGATATTCCTGAAACTTTTTGAGAGGGGCTTGGCATACGAGGCGGAAAGCCCCATAAACTGGTGTCCTTCCTGCAAGACCGGGCTTGCCAACGAGGAAGTCGTGGACGGCCTGTGCGAGCGCTGCAAGACTAGGGTTGTTCGCAAACGCATACGCCAGTGGATACTGAAAATTACCGCCTATGCCGAGCGGCTCCTTGAAGACCTAGAGGGCCTTGACTGGCCGGAGCCGGTAAAGATGATGCAGCGGAACTGGATAGGCCGATCCGAAGGGGCAAATGTAATCTTCAAGCTTGACGGGCATCCTGACTCTCTTGAAGTCTACACCACCCGCCCGGACACCCTTTTTGGGGCAACCTACATGGTTCTGTCCCCGGAACATCCCCTTTTGGAAAAAATCACCACGGCACAGCAGAAGGCCGCCGTAGATTCCTACGTGGAAGACGCGGCGAAAAAAAGCGACCTTGAACGCACCGACCTGGCGAAAACCAAAACCGGCGTATTTACCGGGGCATTTGCCGTAAACCCCGCGAACAACGAAAAAATTCCCGTCTGGGCCGCCGACTACGTTCTTGTCTCCTACGGCACGGGGGCCATCATGGCAGTTCCGGGCCATGATGAGCGGGACTGGGAGTTCGCCAAGGCGTTCAATCTGCCCATAGTCCAAGTTGTCCAAGCGCCCGCGCCAGCCAGCGCCGCAGACTCCCCGTACACAGCCGACGGCATCTCCGTAAACTCCGGCCTTATCACCGGCCTTCCAACTGCTCAGGCCAAGGCGAAAATAACCGCATGGCTACAGGAGCAGGGGCTGGGGAAAAAAGCGGTGAACTACAAGCTCCGGGACTGGATATTCAGCCGCCAGCGCTACTGGGGCGAGCCCATTCCCGTGGTACACTGCGAAAACTGCGGCATCGTTGCGCTTAGGGAAGAAGACCTGCCCCTGAAACTGCCCGATGTCCAGTCTTACACGCCCACAGGCACGGGCGAGTCCCCGCTGGCGGCGATTTCCGGGTGGGTAAACACCGTCTGCCGCGTGTGTTCAGGCCCGGCAAGAAGGGAAACCAACACCATGCCCCAGTGGGCCGGCTCCTGCTGGTACTATTTGCGCTACCTTGACCCGCACAACTCAAACGCCTTTGCCGGAAGGGACAAGCAGGATTACTGGGCCCCGGTCGATCTGTACGTGGGCGGTGTGGAACACGCCGTGCTGCACCTTCTGTACAGCCGCTTCTGGCACAAAGTGCTTTACGACGCGGGCTTTGTCGGCACAAAAGAGCCCTTCATGCGCCTTGTCAATCAGGGGATGATCGTTTCTTTTGCGTACCAGAGGAAGGACAAAACGCTCGTACCCACGGACAAGGTGGAAAAAACCCCCGGCGGCGGTTTTGCCGAAATGGAAACCGGCGAAGAAGTAACGGAAGTTGTCGCCAAGATGAGCAAAAGCCTAAAAAACGTCATTAACCCTGACGAGATAATCAGGGACTACGGCGCGGACTCGCTTAGAGTCTACGAAATGTTCATGGGCCCCTTGGAAGTAAGCAAACCTTGGAGCACCGCCGGCCTTGTCGGGGTATCCCGCTTTCTGGAAAGGGTCTGGGCCATAGGAAATAAACCCCTCGCCGCCCATTCCCCGCCTGCCGATCCGGGTTTGACAAAACTGCTCCACAAGACCATCAAAAAAGTAACTGCCGACACAGAAACGCTTAATTTCAACACCGCCATTAGCCAGATGATGATTTACTCTAACGAGCTTGCGCGGCTGGAAACCGTTCCCCTTTCGCTTTGGGAGCCGCTGGTTATCATGCTTAGCGCCTACGCCCCCCATTTGGGGGAAGAACTGTGGGAAAAGCTGGGCCACGCCGAATCGGTTTCAAAAAGCCGCTGGCCGGCATACGATGAAAGCCTAGCGGCGGACAGCGAGGTTACCATCGTTGTTCAGGTAAACGGCAAAATCCGGGACAAGTTCAGCGTAACGGCGGGAACGGGCAGGGAAGAGCTTGAGAAGGCTGCCAGAAACCTGCCGGGCGTTCAGAAATGGATTGAAGGAAAAAGCATCGCCAAGGTTATCGCCGTGGTGGACAAGCTGGTGAATATTGTAGTTGCGTAAGTGCCCGGCTATGGGCGGCGCATAGGGGCCCACTGGTGATATTGACCCCGGTGGGAGTAGTCACAGCTCCTTCTTTTTGAATTTTTAGTGCCAGGATAAGGGCTGTCCAAGGGCGGCTTTCACTCCCTAGTCGGTCTACCCCTTCTTTGTGTCCCGTAACTATTAAACCCAATGCTAATGTATGGGCTTATTCCGAGCTTAAAGTAATTTTCTACCCAGCCATCGCTTATTCTTACCGTGGTTCCCCAATTGTCATCTGTCCGGTCTAACCGCCTGTTGTTTGCGAAATAATAGGACACATTGGCACCAACCCTCACGTGGACGGCATCTGTAAAGCTGTACTTAAAGCCAATATCGCCGCCTATGCCAAACAGCCATCTACTGTCGTGATATATCACCGACCCACTGCCCGAATTGCTTAAAAGCAGCCATTGGAAAGAAAGCCCAAGGCCGGAATGGAAAGCCAGATTTTCGTTTATATCCCGCCTGAACCCTGGGCCTATAACAAGGCTTCTACGAAACCCCAAGGCGTAACCGCCTCCATGGTTTCCGGCTACAGAAAAAGAAATAAAACCAATAGCGGCAAATAAGCCTATATTGCTGTTATTGGTAAAGCTGTACAAGCTAAAATTAACCCCAAGAGAACCAACATACGTGTTCTCCAACCCTACGCCGTTTTCAAAATAATTTTCAAAAGAAAGGCCAAACGATTGCCACACTTCAGACTGTCTGGCAAACACAGATGAGCCAATGCCGAATATAAGCAATAGTATTAAGGTAACTCTATTCATACTAACTTTGCCTCCGAAAAAATTCGATCGTAAACCAACGCTCTGCTGGTTTCAACATCTTACCGAAAAACGCTTTATAGGATACTTTTACGCTAAACTCAAGGCAAACCGTTCCAAAACCTAATACCTTGGAACGGCTAACCCTGCCAATCCTTTTGAAATAGTCTTGTTCCACATCAATGTTACAAAAATGCAACTTGATTGATTGCACAACACCTGACCCACGCCATACAGACATTAAAAAGATATGAGCATTGAGAGCAGCATGATACCCATTTACCACAAAACTTCATCTACTTCTAATGTCGTTCTCAATCTGGGTCAAGGGAATAACAATAGACAGCCGTCCTGTTCGCCAACCTGCTTCTGATGAAGCTGCTCCTGCTATTACTGCGCCAATTGAAGCCCCTACCGCTGTACCAACTGCAGGTACAGACGAGCCTATCGCCGCACCTATTCCCGCACCCGCTGCTGCGCCCGCTGCATCTGATGCGGCAGACATAGCTATTCTTGCTACGTTTTCCCTCCACCATCTTCTAACGTTACTAAAAATACGGGCGTTTGCGAATGTTGTATCTGGGTTTATAACATTGGCAAATTCCATGTTATCCAGCGCTTCAATGTTAACGGTCCAAAATAGTAGAGATGATTTTGCTGTTTCTGCAAATGCCATGAATTTATCCAGTTCAATACCAGTAAGGGTATTAAGTGATTGGTGTTGTATGACCGTAATGGCGGCTATCATCTCATCGAAATCGTCGAGAGGGTTATCCAGCAATTCCTCTATTAAGAACATATATCTTGCTGATGGATCGCATACCAAATCGTTGTCTATCATAACAGAAACTAAGGTGTCAGGGTTATTCTGTGATCTTGCAATGCGACCCGTAACTGGGAGTTTAAATATTATAGCATTGTCCAGACAGCCGAAGAATTGGTAAAAAACATCCGTTTCTGTTAAACTGCGTGGGGCAATCTGCCCTACAGCATTATAAAATGCGGTTAGTAAAACATTGTGTTCCAGTCCTATATGTCTGAAAGTTGCAACGATCTCATCTTTTTCTTCAGTAGAAAGGTACCTACTGGGAGAAAAGTCCCCTCTGCCGTCCATTGGACACGAAGCCACTATAATCGCAAAAAACACCATCAAAAAACCGAAGATTGTTTTACCGAAAAAAGTTCTTTTCATTGTTCTCTCCGTACTTGGAAATTTGTATTTTGCAGTTCGCAAAAACAGAAAGCTATGTTCTCCACTAGAAAAGCATAACCGCTGACAACGTCAGCCCAAGATGTCCTACACAGAAAACCCGACCAAAGATACATTTCAAAAACGAATTTTAAAATACACCTTAGGTGTAAAGTAATATTTTCTCTGCCCTGACCCTCCTCTCTGTATTTTGCATCATTACAAACTACGACAGTAATCCTCGTTTCAAAATACAGAAACTATCAAAATGTTGTAGTTGAAGAACATCGAAGCGCTCCGGCTATCGGTCAGTATATACTAAAGTTAATTGGTTGTCAAATTTTATTTTTTACGGCTATTGCAGAGCTGGAGCATTCCACGCTTGTCCGCAACAGAAAGACAAGCGTAACGGCGGGAACGGGCAGGGAAGAGCTTGAGAAGGCCGCCGGAAACCTGCCGGGCGTTCAGAAATGGATTGAAGGAAAAAGCATCACCAAGGTTATCGCCGTGGTGGACAAGCTGGTGAATATTGTAGTTGCGTAGCGCCAGCGTTACGGCGTAAGTATCCTAGTGTTTCCGGTAAAGTTTATGGGAACGTCTAGTTTTCCCTTGCCCGGAAATTCGGGGACAAAGCTTACCTTTCCGGTACCGCTGTAGGTTACAGCTTCGCCCCGGCTTATAACGGTTACCAGTTCTGTAACAACGGGAAGAGCGCTGACAACGGCGGGGATGGAAATGACGGTTCTGCCGTTGGCCTGTATCCGTGGGGGGTTGTCCATCCGGCCCCCGGCCCAGAGGTTGCTGTTTACCCGGAATTCGTAGTTAAGCTCGTCAATGTCCAAAGGAAAGACATTCCTGTTCTCCACTATCAGGTTAAGCGCAAACTCCATTCTCTGAAAGCCCAAGGCCCTTCTGGTAATTCCCTGAAAAGAAACCACCGGCATCTGGAATATGGGGATATTTGCGGGCACGCTCAGAGCGGTTTGAACCGGGCCGCCGCCAGCCAAGGCAGACTGGGGAAAGCCAATGCCGGCGGGGGTAATGCCAAGGGAAAGATTCCCCGCCACTTCGCCAGTGTTTATCGTGGAGCCAAGGGCGCTGAAAATATCCGCGTAGACAAAGCTTGCGCAAATAGCCGCAACCGAGGCGGAGCCTGCGGCAATGGTTCCCGTGCCGGGGAAATTGCCGGAAATCACCGGCACACCGCCAACATTGTAGCCCCACGTAAGGCTGGGGAAAGGAATGGGAAACATATTGGGGTTTTCTACGATAATGTCCCAAGCCAGTTCTATTCCCGAAATATCAATGCTTGAAACCCTCATCTGCCCAAGGCTCAGCACAGGAAGCTGCGGCAGGGGAAAGGTTCCCGAAAATTCAAAGTCGAAAACTTTGTCCGCCATAAGGGGAATGGGAAAGGAAACCCCAAGGGCAATGTTGTAGGCGGCTTCTCTTAGGCCGACAAGGGACGCAAACGACCTGTACAGCCCTTCGAAAGTAAAGCTTACCGGAAGCGCCACGGTAACAGTCTGCCATCGCCTAACGGAACGGCGGCCCCGCTGACTGCCCTGAAGAAAGGAAGCCTCGTTTACCCGAAGTTCCCAGTCAATATCCGGCATGGGTATGGAAAAGCTGTTGGGGTTTTCCACGTCCACGGCAACAATCAGGTCAACACCGCTAAAACTGATTCCCGCAATGGTTACCGAATTAAGGGAAACAGCGGGTTCCTGCGTTGTGTGGTCAAAAGACCGGCAACTCCAGAAAACGAAAACAAGCACCGGCAGAAAAAAAATACGGTTTTTCATTGCTTCCTCTCTTCAATTCCTTCATTTCACCCATATTTCACTCTCGCGCTTTTTTTATATATTCGAACCCGCAGTATGGAACCAATGCTTTTGGAAGCCGCACCGATCCATCGCTTTGCTGGAAATTTTCTAGTATGGCGATGATGGCCCGTGAAACCGCCACGGCTGTGCCGTTCAGCATATGAACGAACTTATTTTTCCCGTCATCGTCTTTATATCTTACATTCAGCCGCCGGGCCTGATAGTCCGTACAGTTGGAGGTGGAGGTTATCTCCCCCCAATCGCCAGAACCACGGCCGGGCATCCACGCTTCCAAGTCCCACTTGCGGTAGGCTGGCGCGCCGAGGTCGCCGGTACAGGTATCCACCACCCGGAAGGGGATTTCAAGGCTGGAAAAAATCTCTTCTTCAACGGAGCGGAGTTCCTGATGGAAGCTTTCCGATTCTTCGGGCAGGCAGTACACAAACATTTCAAGCTTGGTAAACTGATGCACCCGGAAAAGTCCCTTGGAAAACTGCCCTGCGGCCCCGGCCTCACGGCGGAAACAGTGGGAAAGCCCCGCCATGCGCAGGGGGAGTTTTTCTTTGGGAATGATTGTGTTGGAATAGTAGCCGCCCAAGGTTATTTCGGCAGTACCCACAAGGCACGTGCCTTCCCCTTCCAGAGTATAGACGTTGGATTCTGGCCCGCGGGGAACAAAGCCTATTCCTTCAAGGATTTCCTCTCTGGCTATGTCTGGGGTGATAAAGGGGGTAAAGCCCTTTTTCTGCAGAAGGTCTAGCGCATAACGCACAAGGCCCAGTTCCAGATACACCCCTTCGTTTTTAAGGTAGTAAAATTTGGTTCCCGACACCTTGGTGGCGGAATCAAAGTCAATAATGTCCAAATCTTGGCCCAGCTTGACATGATCCTGCGGCTCAAAATCGAACGTTGTCGGCTCACCGACACGCTTTACTTCAAGGTTATCTTTGTCTTCCTTACCCACGGGCGCGTCCGGATGGGCCATATTGGGAATTTTTCTGGCTTCCTTATCCAGTTCCGCTTCGGCGGCGGTCAGTTCCGCTTCGGCGGCGGCAATGGAGTCTTTTAGTTTTTTCCCTTCTTCCACAAGGGCCGCACGGGCGGAATCTTCAAGCTTGCCCTTCATGGCGGCGGCGTTGACATTCCGCTGCTGCTGAAGCCCCTGAAGGCTCGTAGAAAGTTCGGTGCGCCGGGCAAAAAGCCGCGCCACTGCCCCGGCATCGGCCTTCATGTGCCTGTCCGCGATGTTTTTTTCCACAGCCTGAAGGTTTTCGGCTATAAAACGATAATCCAGCATATCTCCGCTATTGTACGACATTTGTGAAAAAAAGTCCATGCCTCGAATAAGCCCCCGCCGCGCGTGAGCATTTCCGCATAAAGCTCCGGCAGGAGAGGAGAATCAGGTTTAAGAAGCCCGCATGGGGAACCCGCTCCGGAGCCACGGTCTCCTACGCGGAGATGCCATGCAAATGGCTTCTTAAACCTGACTCTCCTCCCCTGCCGGGCATTGTACTGGTGGCTCGTGCGCAACGGGGGCATTGGCGGGGGCCTTCCCGGCGGAGCCGGGAAGGCTGTGCGAAGCGGGCGGCTGGTTCGCTGGCTTTTGCCAACTGCCAGCCGCCCCCGCTGTTACTTTTTGGGCGGCGCGTTGTTCCTTCCGGGGCCCGTCTTGTTACCGGGACCTTGCGGATTGTTGTTTGGCCACCCCGCGGGGTTAGACCCATTGTTTGGCGGGATTGGCGCGGGGCGCCCTCCGCCACCACCTTTTGAACCGCTGTTTCCTTTTGCCATGCTAAACTCCTTAAATTCTAATTTTTACCCGGCCCTACAGGCCGGGTTTTTACCCTAAGGAAGCGTTACCTGAATCGGTGTGGCGCTGTTGCTGGTGGTTCCAGTGCCGACCTGCCCGAAGCCATTGCCGCCCCATGCCCACAGCGAACCGTCCTGCCTGATGCCGGCGGTGTGTTCCCCGCCTGCGGAAATGGCTTGCCATGCCGTGCCGGCCTGTATCGCCACGGGGCTTGTCCGTGTGGTCGTAGTTCCATCTCCAAGTCTGCCCTCCCCGTTGAATCCCCACGCCCACAGTGAATCATCCCGCCTAATGCCAGCGGTATGATTATCCCAGCTTGCAGAGACGGATTCCCATTCCGTGCCAACCTGTATCGGAACAGGGCTGACCCTCTGGGTCTGTGTACCATCGCCAAGTCTGCCGAAGCCGTTGTTCCCCCATGCCCACAGCGAGCCGTCCGCTCTGGTTGCCATGCTGTGCCAGTTGCTTGCGGATACGGACTCCCAAGTCGTAACATCTCCTATCGGCACAGGGCTGTTTCGGGCGGTTTCTGTGCCATCACCTAGCCGCCCAAACAGGTTGCTCCCCCAAGCCCAAAGCGATCCATCTTGCCTTACGCCCAAGGTATGGCTACTGCCCGCAGATACGGATTCCCATGTTGTGCCAGCCTGTATCGGAACAGGCGCGTTTCGGGTAGCTGCGGTGCCATCGCCAAGTCTGCCAGAACCATTGTTCCCCCATGCCCACAGCGAACCGTTGGTTCTGATTGCCATCGTGTGGGCATCGCCCGCAGACACATATCGCCAGTTCGTATCCGTGCCAACTTGAACGGGGCTGTTCCTTTGCAGTGTCGTGCCATCTCCGAGCCTACCCGAGCCGTTGTTCCCCCATGCCCACAGGGTTCCGTCCGTCCTTGTTGCCATGGTGTGGGCCGTGCCTGCGGAAACGGAGGCCCATGTGCTGATGCTCCCTATCTGAACCGGAGCGGCGCGGCCGGTCGTGGTGCCGTCCCCAAGCTGGCCGTTGGCGTTGCTTCCCCACGCCCACAACGTTCCGTCCTGCCTTACCGCCACGGTGTGGAACTCGCCTGCGGAAATGTCCTGCCATACCGTGCCGGGCAGTATCGCCGTGGGGGTGTTGGTGGGGATAAAGCCGTCGCCAAGCTGCCCTGCTCGTCCGTCTCCCCAAACCCATACCGTGCCGTTAGCCATAACTGCCACGGTGTGGCTTCCGCCCGCGGCGGCAAAGGCCCAGTCCGTTCCGGTTCCTATGCGTGTGGGTGTGTTGCGGTTGGTGGTTGTGCCATCGCCAAGCCGTCCCTGTCCGTTGTTTCCCCATGCCCAGATCGAGCCGTCGGTTCTGATGCCAACAGTGTGAGGGCTTATCGCGTTGCCTGCGGATACGGATTCCCATGTCGTACCCGGCTGTATTGGGACAGGCGCGTTTCGAAGGGTAGTGGTACCGTCGCCAAGCCGCCCGCTTCCATTGCTTCCCCATGCCCATAGGGAACCATCATTCATCATTGCCACGGTATAAAAGTCACCGGCAGAAACGGAAGCCCATGTCGTCAACGTCCCTATACGTATCGGGGCATTCTCCTGGCCGAAAAGCACATTCGTGCCGTCACCAAGCTGGCCGCTACTATTACCTCCCCATGCCCACAGGGAACCATCGCTTCTTACGGCCACGGTGTGATTATCACCCGCAGAGGCCGAAAGCCATGTCTGCCCGGGCTGTATCTGCGCGGGGCTTGTGGTGTTCCCAGCGGTTACCCCCTGGCCTGTTCTGCCGTTCGCGTTGCTTCCCCATATCCAAAGCGTGCCATCCGCCCTAATCGCCGTGGTGTGGTTTGATCCGGCGGAAACGGAAGTCCATCGCTCGTGCGCCTGTATCGCAACCGGAGCGTTTCGGGCGGTGGTGGTGCCGTCGCCAATTCTGCCGTTTGCGTTGCTCCCCCACGCCCAAAGGGTTCCGTCGGTTCTAATGCCCATGCTGTGGGTGTTGCCCGCCGAAACCGCCGCCCACACCGTGCCGGGCTGTACCTGAACCGGGGTGTTTTGGTTTACGGTATTGCCGTTGCCAAGCCTGCCCTGCCCATTGTTCCCCCACGCCCACAGCGATCCATCCGCCGTAATAACCAGCGTGTGCGAAGTACCCGCCGCCGCGCGCCTGCCATCTATTTCCAGCCCCGCGAATACCCGTACCGTGGCCTCCCCGTAAACAGCCGGGTACCCTGCCGCCGTTGCCGTAATGGTCGCGTCCCCCACAGGCGCGCCCACAGGGACGGTAAGCACGTTGCCCGCGAACGTTCCCGCCTCAGCCGGAGTGATGCTCCACGTAACCGTTTGGGACGCGCCCACAGGCCCCACCGCCGCGGTAAAGGTCTGCGTTTCGCCCCATAACAGTGTCATTACGGGCGGCGTTACCGTAACGGTCTGCGGCCCCCAACGGCGCGCCCGCCGGGACGGTAAGCACGTTGCCCGCAAACGTTCCCGCCCCGGCCGGGGTGATGCTCCACGTAACCGCCTGTGACGCGCCCTCCGGACCCACCGTTGCGGTGAATGTCATTTCTCCACGCTGTCCAATCGTCGCCGTACCCGGCGTTACGGTAACGTCCACAGGCGCTACCCCTTGCGTACCGCCGCCCGCGGGGTTGTCGCAGGCGGCAAGGGATACCGCCAGCCCAAACGCCGCCAGAAGTACCGCCAGCGCTGCCGGGATGTTAAAAAATCCTCTCTTCCTCATCTTTTTCCTCTCTTTGCGAATAACAATGATGGCAAAGCCCAACGTTCAAAACACGCCCGGATAACATCCGGGGACTTGTGGGTCTGGTTCTGATCCGTGAGGTTTTGCCGCAGGTGCATTGCTGTGAATGTGCCGCTGCCCGGAGTACCGTGCGAATTTCGGGTACACCATATATTGTGGTGAAGGAAAAGATATTGGGAGAAACTACACTACATATGGGGGGGGGTAACTTGCCTGCGTTCTGCCGCTTTAAGCGGCAGTTTCACGGGCGGGGAAATAATGCTGTTTTCGGCAACATGAGTCATCAAAAGAGAGTATATCTAGCTATCAGCGAAACGTCAACGTTTTTGCGATTTTTTTTAAAAATTTTTATGCGTTTCCAGAAATGCCTTCATAAATGCGTTTTCCCCCAGCAATGCCCCCGCCGCGTGTGAGCCTCAGGCCTAATGCCCGGCAGGGGAGGATAAACGGTTTAAGAAGCCATTTTGCCCAGGCTCTTTAGCGTAGGAGACCGAGGCTCCGGAGCGGGTTCCCTGGGCGGCTTCTTAAACCGTTTATCCTCCCCTGCCGGAGCTTTTGGCGGGAATGCATGGCTCACGCACGGCGGCGGGGGTGTTTTTCCAAAAGATGCTCCACCGTTTTCGCATTTTCTCCAAAATGTCTATTGAAACAATCCGGGCAATACATACACATTTAATAGACAGGGCGCAGAAGGTGTTTTTTCTTGCGTTGCTGTTGTTTTAACCCTACGTGATATTGAAGGAGAGCGCAGTATGGTTTCATTGAAAAAGCGTGCGGGCAGGCTTCTTGTCTTGCCTTGTCTAATTTTGTTTTGTCTTGTTTTGTCGTCTTGTCCTGCAAGTCCTGACATACCGGTTCCCAGCGTGCGTATCGAAGCGGACGGAGCCACTGTAAACAGGGGCGGTATGCGGCCTTTGCGCGCCGCCACGCAGAACCTGGATCATGTCGAAAACCGTGATGTTTTTGCCTGGACTGTGGCCTCGTCCGAGGCTGACCCGCCCGGTCTTGGCCTTCCCGGTCAGCAAACTTTTGTCAACGCCGAAGGGCATCTGCACGTGTGGCGGGGCGATAGCCGAAGCTACCTTGACGTGCAGGCTACCATGCTGTTCGGCCCCCAGATAGCAAGCGAACCCTTTAGGGTAACCTTAAGCGATCCCAAGGCGGCGGTAGAGGCGATAACGTTTACCCTTGACCCGCCTTCAGTCCACCGGGGCGGCTTTGTTGGAATACAGGCCCAAGTCCACTGGGGGGATGGGCCGGACGGAGATGCCGGCGGCATTCCGCCAACGAATGGGGCCACGGGCATTGTGTTTACCCTTCTTAGCGGACACGAGGAGAACGAGATTATCCTCCCCGGCGGCGGCCTTGACGCGGATCACAACACCGGAATGACCCTTCATGTCTTCCGCGACCAGATGCCGGGCCTTGGCGCAGGCGCTAACGGGCAGGGCATTGTTGTCCGGGCTGCGTCGATCTACGACAACTTTTACATTGACATCCCCATACCCGTTCTACAGCCTGTTGTAACAGGAATAACCGTAACGCCGCCCGTTTTCCGGGAAGGAGCTAACGGCGAGCGGGAGACCGGCGTGTTTCGCGGGGAAGAAAACACCTTTAGCGCTGAAGTGCATGGACTCGGGTATCCCTTTCAGCAGGTCGAGTGGGAAATTGTAACAGGCGCGGGCCACCCGAATTTTGACGAAGGCTCCAGTATTGACAGCTCCGGCACGCTTGTGCTAAACGAGCATTGCCCATCCTTCCGGTCCGGGCTGCCGGTTACGGTGCGGGCGACGTCGAACTTTGTTTTTAACGATGGGGATACCCAAAGCGCCACCGCCGCCGTTACCATTCTGGAGCCGGTAATTACGGGCATCCAGATAGAAGGCGGCGACACGACCATGCAGAGGGACACTACCCGCAGGTTCCAGGCCTCCATTACAAGCCGGGGAAACCCCGCGAACTTTGTTATTGAATGGGAAACGAGGGGAACCAGTACCGACCAGACCGAAGTTACCCGCATGGGCTTTGGTCACACCGGAGACCTCTTTTTGCCGCCCAACGAGGAAGCGCCCAGTTTCACCCTGCGCGCGTATGTGCGGGGTAACTCCGGTATAGCGCACGCTATTACTGTTTTCGCTCCCGATGTGGAAAACATTGTCCCCGGCGACTGGCGGGCGGTGGCTATTGGCGTTGACCATATGTTAGCCCTGAGCTGGAACAACACCATGTACAGCTGGGGAAGAAACCAGTGGGGCAGGCTTGGCGACAGCGCCATCATCCCGCAAGGAGGCATGGACCGTAACGTTAGATGGCCCACAGCGATACCCAATCACCATAACCTGTGGAGGGAAATAAGCGGGGGGAGCCACCACAGCATAGGAATACGGCAGGACGGAACGCTGTGGGCATGGGGAAGCAACCAGCATGGTCAGCTTGGTGTCCGGCCCGGCACGATGGATAACAGCGTGCCAACAATAACGAACATCACCGGCGGCCCACAAGTACAGTCCGCTCCCATGCCCGTAGCGGCGGCCCGCAGGTTTACCTGGATGAGCATTTCGGCGGGCATGGAGCATAACGTGGGCATAAAGGTGGACGGTACGCTGTACTCGTTTGGCCGCAATAATTTCATGCAGTTAGGCCGCGAGCTTGCTCCCTATGACAGCGAAATTCTGGGTACGCCCGGAGAAATCCGCCCCCATTGGGCTCCGGGCAGGATAACGATAGAAGGCGTCCCCGATACCGGCTGGCGGATGGCCGCCGCCGGCGGAGCGCACGGCGCCGCTATCAGGTGGGACGGAAGGCTGTATACGTGGGGAAGGAACAATCATGGACAGGTTGGGCTTGGCGGTACTGTCGGTACAAATCAGGAGTTGCCGGTACAGGTAGTGCATCCGGGGGGCCTAGAATGGGTATATGTTGCGGCGAACGATCTTTCGACCCTTGCTATCGACCGGGCTGGCATTGTGTGGACGTGGGGCAATAATGCCAGTGGCGCCCTTGGGCGTATGAAAAACCTGTTTGGCATGCCGCTTGATAATCCAGAGCATCTTACTAATGGCAACATTCCCGTTCCCGAACCCGGCCCAATGAATCATCCTGTGCTGGGCCGTGTGTGGCGTTCCATCGTTACCTCAAGCGGTTCCCAGCACGCCGCCGCCATAGACGACTTGGGCCACCTGTATACATGGGGCCGCAACCACGTGGGCCAATTGGGATGGGGCATGGCGTACCGTAGGTTTGACACGAGTCCGGCTCCCAATACTGTTAGAGAAGACGGCACTTTTACTATTACGGTACTGCCGGGCAGCTCGGCTGTTGGGGGATTTCTTACCCCTGAAGACCGCGAGATGCTTGCGACACCCCGCCAGCCAATGCCCGATGTCCGGTTTATGACTGCTCTGGCCGGACGCTGGTTTACTATGGCTATTACCGAAGGCGGCGAACTGTGGGGATGGGGTGACAACCGGTGGGGACAGATTGGCAACGGACAGAGCTTTGGCAACCCCAACGGAAATACCCCCGGCAACGCTCCCAACCACGGCCCATTCCCCCCCATTGGCCCAGGATCGGTGGAGTTGGGGCTGCCCCCTGTGCCTGCCCGTCCATCCGGAATCGGTACTTCTGGCGGAAGCGCCAGTCAATCCCAGCTTGAAGCGAACAACCGGGGAGTGTTTTACCCCGTGCAAATATTCAGACCGTAAGGAGCGCGTATGAAGAAGCGTATTGCTATAGCAGCAACTGTTGCCCTGTGCCTCGCCCTTTTCGCGGCGTGCCCGAACAGGATTACCTTTCCTCCGCCCCAGATAGAAATCTTTATTGACGGGCCGGCGGATCATGTTACCCGCGGCGGTTCTTTGCCGCTGCGCGCCCAAGTGCGCAATCTAGAGGGCGTGTTTAAAACGAACACGATAGAGTGGATGATTGTGGAACACGAACGGGACGACGCCATTAACGGGGTGGCCGAGCGGGAAACGTTCATCGAACATACCCCAGGCTACCACACCTCGCGTCTTGTGGTAGACCGCTACGAATCCCCCGCCTATTCCACCTTTACTGTCCGGGCGCGGCTGGCTGAACTGCCGGGCCTGTACGGCACGGTGTCGGTTGTTGTCAGTGACCCCGTCTCTGTTGTGAGCGCTATCCAGATTACCAGCCACACCCCCAGCGTTCACCGCAACGCCACCACCGGCCCGCTTACCGCCCGCATTGATTGGGAAAACGACCTTCCGCCCCTGCGGGGAGACAGTGGCGTGTTCTTTAGAATCGCCAGTGGCGGCTCGCCGGGCACAATCGCTTCTCCGGTTCCCGGAGAGGAACTTCAGGGTTCCATCCTTGTGGGCCCGAATCAGGAGTGGGGGAGCGACGTTCTTACGGTTCAGGCGGTGTCCCATTACGACAATAGCAAGGTTTCGCCTGCCTTCCCCATTAACGTTTTAACGCCCGTGGTGCAGGCGATAACCATAATCCCGGCGGCCCGTGTCATTGAAGACGGGGGCTTATTCCGGGACGAGTATAACCTGTTTACCGCCGAGGTTACGGGCCTTGGCAACCCCCCTAACGACATTGTGTGGTCTGCCTCCACGCTGGCGGAGGTTGAATTTAACCCCGATGTTCCCGGCGAGCTTGCCATTGGAGCCAACGCCCCAACCAGCGTTGCTGTCGCGGTAACGGCAGCCGCCGCCCCGCAGTTCGGCTCGGCATACGCAACGAGTTCCTTTCCTATTCTGCATCCCGTGATAACCGAGGTGGTGATATCCGGGCCCGACAGGGTAGAGCGGGGACAGACGGAAACCTTTACCGCCGTAGCCAATGGCCGGGGCAACCCCAGCGCCGCCGACATGGCTCATATATACTGGTCGATCCCGACTCCGGGCACAAACCACCAAACCAGAGTTACCCCCGGCTGGGGCGGCGCGGGCGGCACGCTTACCGTGTCGGCGAATGAGTTTTTGGGCAAAATCCGTGTGCGGGCAACCAGCGGCGTAAGCCCCAAGACGCTGGCTAACCACTATGTTGATATTGACGGGGCCATTTCCACTGACGGCTGGCGGGCGGTCAGCGTGGGCGAATACCATGTCTTGGCCCTTACCGCCGACCACCGGCTCTTTAGCTGGGGCAGGCGCACCGGGGGCATCTTGGGCCAAGGTCAGGCGGCGGGGGCAGACCTTACCAGCCCTCAGCGAATCGCAACCCCCGCTCACAACTGGCGGATGGTCAGCGCGGGCTCCAGCCACAATATCGCCATAACGGACGATAACCGCCTGTTCGGCTGGGGCAGCAACAGCGAAGGCCAGCTCGGACGCCCGCCCACATCGGCGGCTGAAGCCATACCCGGCAACATTGTAGGGGCGGTTGGCCACTTCTGGATAAACGCGGACGCGGGCCCCCGGCACACGGTGGGCGTAAAGGAGATGGGCACGCTGTACACCTTCGGGGCCAACGAGGCCACGCTGATAGGCCGGCAGCACGTTAACCAAGAGGGAGCGGGCCTTGACGGCGAAGACCGCCCCCACTGGCAGCCGGGCAGGGTGCAGGTGCTTGGCCTTCCCGACTACGGCTGGAGAATCGCCAGCGCGGGCACAGACCACTCGGCGGCTATCCGTGTAGACGGCAGCCTGTGGGTATGGGGCCGCAACGAGTGGGGCCAGCTTGGCCTTGGCCGGGGCAACTCAGGTCTTTCGACCCGTCCGGTACGGATACACCACCCGCAGGCCGCCAGAGGCACCCGCTGGGAGTCGGTAAACGCCGGCGACCGGTTTACGATTGCCATAGACAGCGCGGGCCAATTGTGGGTGTGGGGCCGCAACGAACTGGGCCAGCTTGGGCAGAGCAGCCCCCTGCACGAGGAAGCGCCAGTAACACCGTATCAGGGACAGGGCGCTGGAAACCGCTGGAATTACATAAACAGCATGACAAACCACTCTGTCGTTATGAGCCGCGAAGGCCGCCTGTTTGTGTTTGGCAGTAACGCCCTTGGCCAGTTTGGCAATGGGTTTGCCGTTGCCGACCACGTACCGGGGATCATGATGGTGTCCGTAATGGAAGACCGCAGTTTCCTGTTCGCCAATGTCGGAGGCCGCTCCAGCATGGCGGTTGACGCTAGCGGTATGCTGTATGCGTGGGGGGACAACGAGTTCCACCAGCTCGGTCTTGGCACAAGACGCATGGGCAAAGATGCCCTGCCACCCAGTCTTAACCTGCCCGAAGAAGTCAACGTAGACCGCTACTTTGAACCTACGCCCCAGCAGGTGGGGCTGCCGCCGGCTAACTAGGCGGCTGGAGAGCGGCTGGTGGTTTGGGTTTCGCCCGGACTACCAGCCGTTTTTTTTGCTTTGCTAGGGGGAAGATCGCCAGCCTCCCATTTTCCTTGAAAATTTTGGTTGCCAATTACGGAGTATCGTATATACTATAGAGAGACTCAACTATTTTGACAGGAGAAACAATTGAAGATTCTTATGGCAGCCAGCGAAGCCTTCCCCTATGCAAAGAACGGGGGGCTTGCGGATATGGTGTCGGCGCTTTCACTGGCCCTTGCGAAACAGGGGCACGAGATACGCATGGTTCTCCCAAGGTATTACGTCATTAACAGAGCGGAACTGAAATTGGAGGCTCTGGAAGGCCCTATGGGAGTTCCTGCCGGCGGCACGGAAGAGTGGAGCGAGGTTTGCACGGGCCTGCTTCCGGGAAGCCCTCCGGAAAACCCCGTCCGTGTTTACTTTATAGACCACGAAAATTTCTTCGGCAGGGACGGCATTTACGGCGTCCCCGCAGAGCCGGATTTTCTTGACAACCCCCGGCGCTTTACCTTCTTTTGCCGCGCGGTGTTCCAGCTTTGCAAGAAGCTAAACTGGTATCCCGATGTGCTTCACGCCCACGACTGGCCGGGGGCCCTTATTCCAGTCTTTCTTAAATTCGAAGAAAGACAAAAGAAATTCGCAAAGACCGTTTCGGCGCTGACCATCCACAACTTGGGGTATCAGGGCATCTACGGCAAGGAAAACTTTTACCATACCGGCCTTGGCTGGGATGTGTTTTACAACGGCGGCTTCGAGGACTGGAACATGATGAACCTCCTTAAAGCCGGAATCTGCTCGGCGGACATCCTGAACACCGTGTCCCCCAACTACGCGCGGGAGACGCAAACCAGCGCCTACGGCTGCAGACTAGACGGAATACTCCGTGACCGGGCCGCCGACTACCGGGGTATCCTTAACGGCATAGACACCGAAATATGGAACCCCCAAAACGACCCCGCCATCCCCATGCCCTACAGCGCGCAAGACATGACCGGAAAAGCCAGGGCCAAGGAACTGCTTCAACAGGAGTTTGGCCTTCCTCCATCCCCGGATACCCCGGTAATAGGCTTTATTTCCCGGCTTGTTGGCCAGAAAGGGGTGGGGGAGCTTTTCGGGCCGGCCTACGGTTCAGCCTACCCCATCTGCCGGGATATGAACCTCCAGTTTGTCGTTCTTGGAACCGGGGAAGCGTGGTGCGAAAACGAAATCCGCAGCCTTGCGGGTAAGCTCTCCAACTTCAAGGCCAAGATAACCCATAACGAAGCGCTAAGCCACCTTATAGAAGCCGGAAGCGACTTTTTCCTTATGCCCAGCCGCTACGAGCCGTCCGGTCTTAACCAGATGTATTCGCTTGCCTACGGCACAATTCCCATCGTGCGAAACACCGGAGGGCTTGCCGACACGGTAGAAAACTTTGACCCCCAGACAGGCGGCGGCACGGGCTTCATGTTCGACGACCTGACCCCGCAGGCGATCTACAACACCGTGGCGTGGGCTGTCGGGGCATACCACAACCGCCGCCCCCAGATAGAGGCCATGCGGAAGCGGGGCATGGAAAAGGATTTTTCGTGGGACAATTCCGCTAAAAAATACATCGAAATGTACGAAGACGCATTGAAAAAAATCCGGAAATGATGTAAGAAAGTAGGTGGTGACGGAGGATATGTATCTGTATGGGATTTTTCAATTTTGATATTGGCGCGGTAGAAGAACACGTATCGAGCAATTTGCGGGTCTTTATTTTTATGGCGGCGGGGCTTGTCTTTTTCGTGGGTCTTATCGCCGCGGCGGTGTTCTTTTTCAGCGTCCGCGGGGCGGAACAAACGATGGTTCCCAATGTTCAGGGCAAAGAGTTAACCGCCGCCCTTCTGGAGCTTCAGGCGAAGGAACTGTACCCCAGAATCCAGCTTCGCCACACCCAGACTTCTGCCGACAGGGGTCTTATTCTGGAACAGTCCCCCGCTCCGGGAGCCATTACAAGGGCGGGCCGCAGAATCCAGCTTGTGATAAGCCTTGGGGCGATGCTCAACACGGTCGAAAATTTTGTTGGACGGAATTTGGAAGATGTCCGCATGGACATTCAGATGATATCCCTGGCCCAAGGCGTTACCAACGGGCTTACTCCGGCACAGCAGCTCCTTACCATACGGGAACCTGTGATGTACGAGTTTTCCCCTCAGCCGGCGGGGACGGTGTTACAGCAAAGGCCGGAGCCGGGCACGGCGATTTCCGGCCCTACCATGCTGGAACTGGTGGTAAGCCGGGGGCTTGAACACACGATGATCCGTCTGCCGAACCTTGTGGGTTTGAGCATCGCCGACACTCTGGAACAGATAGGCCGCACTGGCATTGATTTTGAGTTCTCCATGCGTCCGCTGGGGGCCGGGGAAATGCCCGGAACGGTTGTGGCCCAAACCCCCGCTGGCGACACCCTTGCCAGCCTGAATACCCGTATCGCCATTACCGTGGTTCCCCCCGCCGGGATCGCCGCAGGCGAGGTCTTTGATCTTTTCAGGTTTGGCATGGCCCCGAACCCGCACCCGCTGTTGACACGGCTGGACGCCATACTTCCCAACGGCGACCGCCAGCGGATTCTGACGGTGCAGTACGCGGGGGGGCCGCTGTCGGTTCCCTACCAGCTTCCGGTGGGATCGGTGCTGGTGCTTTATATGCTTAACCGGGAGATACACCGGGAAACGGTCTTGAATTAGCCGCGCGCGCACCAATTCGCCCAGTTGACAAACATGAGAAATAATGGTTTATTTGTACGGAAAGGATTACTATACCAAACTGAAAGGACTACTTTACCGGAAAAGCTAATGCGCCATTCGTGTTTGGGTACGCAAGAAAGGTATTCGCTGTGGAAAATATGAGAGCTACTGGGATTAAAAAATACCTGCCGAACATTGCAACTATCACTCGCCTTTTCGGCTCCTTTTCGCTTCTATTTCTGATGAATTTGGAAAGAGACATTGGCCCATTCAAGGCAGTTCCCTGGGTTTGGCTGATCGTGTACATCTTTTTTGTGTTGACAGATTCCGTTGACGGCATGATTGCCCGAAAATTCAACGCAAAGAGCGACCTCGGCGCTGCTTTGGACGCCCTTGGCGACACTGCCCTGCTGGTAATCGGCGCGGCAACCGTCTTTGTCGTATTCGCGTCCGATAACCTTACTGACTTCCAAACACGCCTTTACATCGGCCTGTTGATTTTCTGCGCCGTCAATAAGCTAGGCATGAACCTTGTTTCAAAATTTTTCTTTGGTATTGCCAATATGCTGCACTCTTACCCGCAAAAGGCTTTTGCCGTGGGCTGTTACATCGGGGTAGGGTTCTGGGCATTCCTTCGTGATGTACCGTGGTGGTCTATAGTTATCCTTGTTGCGTTAAACCTGTACGCCGCCATAGACGAGATTGTCTACTGTTCCCGGGCCGCCAAGTACAATGTTGATTTTAAGGGCCACCTGTTCGAGAAATACGAACTACGGAAATAGGCGGCATTTTAACTTGTTGTTGACACTTTTTGGTGAAAAGTCATTGACTTGTTCTCTTAGTTAAAGTATACTCCTCCTATTCGTACCACTCATAAGGGTGGGCAAATCTTGTGTGGTTATCTGCCAAAGAAGGCAAGAATCACTAAGGAGGAGTTCTTTATGAAGAACTTGATCAAACTTTTCGGGATTATCGCACTGGTGGCGATAATCGGATTTTCGATGACGAGTTGTATGACCGTCAGCTCCATTGGCGGCACAGTTGATGCTCACGGGCTTATTTCCGGGGCCAGCGCAGCTGCAGAAGGCGCCACAGAGATAGCGTCATTCAATGTTTTCCTTGGGCTTTTTACTGCCGGATACGCTGAGTATGCCGCTGCGGTAAGGGCAGCCATTGATCAGGGGAGCCAAATTAGCTCGATAACAACTTGGTTTATTTTCTTCACGAGAACCACAGCATTTGCGAGATAAGTTGTTACAGCTCTAGTCTTAGAAACCGTACGGTCAGGCGTTTGCCGGGCTGTGCGGTTTTTTAAATTCCCCCGCCGCGCATGAGCATTTCCGCCAAAAGCCCCGGCAGGGGAGGAGAGTCAGGTTTAAGAATCCCGCATGGGGAACCCGCTCCGGAGCCACGGTCTCCTACGCGGAGAGGCCATGCAAATGGCTTCTTAAACCTGACTCTCCTCCCCTGCCGGGGCTTTTGGCGGAAATGCTCATGCGCGGCGGGGGCATTGCTGGGGGGCTCCGCAGAGCATTAGCCCCCGGCCTTCCCGGCGGAACCGGGAAGGCTGTGCGAGGCGGGGCGGGGTTAGGGGCCTACTGGCGCGACCAGCCGCCGCCGGGGCCGGGGGTGAAGATGAATGTACCCCCCTGCCGGAAGCCGCCACCTTGGGTTTGGCTGTTGTACATTAACAAGAAAGCCTGTCCATGCGTACCCATAGTAGGATGGGTGATCCAGGACTGGTAAATTTCTACGCCGTTGCCAATGGTAATACTTGTCAGGGCGTTATTTCCAAATGCCCAATCGTCGATGGTGGTAACGGTTGGGGGTATGATAATGCTGGTAAGCCGGTTATCCGAAAATGCCTCTGTGCTGATTTCGGTAATGCCAGAACCAATGGTTACGCTGGTCAGGTGATTGTTATCAAATGCCTGAGCCCCGATGTTAATAACGCTGTCGGGGATGTCAACGCTGGCTAGGTGATTCTCCCGAAATGCCCCCCATCCAATGCTGGTAACGGTGTCCAGAAGTATTAGGCTAGTCAGCGGGGCGTTAATGGCTCCGGGGCCAAAAAGGGTGGAGTTCCCCCGATTTTTTGGACAGTGAATTAAGCCGCTAAATTATTTGTTAATGCTAAAGGTGTAGCATATCCGATTGCCGAATGTCTACGGCGTCTGTTGTAATACATTTCGATGTA
>Ga0123355_10001174_pt1 | contig 36344 bp, 32 predicted proteins | sample TergutEmb28metaG_3_FD_89872 | JGI IMG/M metagenome (GOLD analysis project Ga0123355, IMG submission 89872) | Embiratermes neotenicus P1 segment gut microbial communities from Petit-Saut dam, French Guiana - Emb289 P1 | ecosystem: Host-associated > Arthropoda: Insects > Digestive system > Gut ...
AGCGCGACCAGACTCTTCCTCTGGCGCCAAACGAATGGTCGCGTCTCGATTTATCGCCCTTTTCGCCCAAGAATTAAATATGCTGTTTACCAATCCACCATTACCAAACTTTGTGTTATGCGAATGCGCTATCCTTACCGGCACATCATGCCGCTTCGCCGCGATCATCGCGTAAGCGTTCGACATATCAACCTGGGCATGTACCACGCTGATTCTCTCTTCGTCTATCACGCGTCCTATTTCTTCTATAAACTCAAAAGGGTGCCGTTTGCGATTGTCTTTTATGCGTATAATCTTACCGCCCAGCTTTTCGATCTCATCCTCGTAATCGTATCTCTTATCCGTACGCAAGTAGCATAGAAAAATAAACTTATACTTATTGCGGTCAATGTTTCGGAATATATTCATCGTAAAAGTCTCAGCGCCGCCGAAGTCCATCGCGCCCATCACCTGCAATATATTCTTCACGACTTCCTGAGCCCTTTCTGGTAGACAAACCGTACCGCTGACGTCGGAATAATCGCTACAACGACAAATGCTAGAGAAGTCTTCATAAAGTCACCAAGACCTATCCATCGATTTACCAAGAAATGTCGTCTTAGTCGAATCTGCGCCACACAACCCTGCCAGCTTTTTCGTCGCCCGATCATATAGTCACCCGCCCTCAGTCGACAAAGCGTATCTGGAAGATTCCGTATCACATAGCCGTCACTAAGCGCCCTCATCCATAGCTCGTAATCTTCGACTTTGCCTATCTTCTCGTCATAGCCGCCGAGTCTATTAATCACACTCTTACGAAACATCACTGACGGGTGGTTAAGTGGGCAACGCAACTTCGCAAATCGCCCAATTTCTTCTTCAGCCACTGGCACGCGTCGATACCCTGTAATATTATCTTCATCGCCATCAAACTCCGCAACTTGCCCGCCCAAGATGCTCAAAGTCGAGTCGTCGTTAAATGTTTGAATCTGCAACTTCAAGCGATCCTTCTCCATGATGTCGTCTGCATCCATCCGCGCTACCAGCTCGTTCTTGCATTTCATAAGCCCCGCGTTCAGCGCTCGCGCCAATCCGCCGTTTTCTGCCAATCTGACTACTCGGACTTCCGCTCGCTTCTCGTGTTTCTTCAGTACTTTCTCGATATCATCGCTGACTAGCCCGTCACGCACAATCACAATATCGTTCGACTTTGTCGTCTGCCCCAAGATGCTCTGCATGGCCTGCTCTAGCCACTCTGCCTGATCGCCATGATAGACAGCCATCAGAACCGAACAAGTCTTGTATTTCGGCAACTCCATATCTTATATGTTACCAGAAACCACCCCAAAATCAAAGCTTAAACCCGTCTCATCTCTCCGTCTTTAGACTACGAATATCTTCCTCTCTCGGCTCATCGCCTAGGCCCTCCATCCAGAACTCTATCTTCGTCTCATCGGTGTAGCGCCAAAGTCGGCTCTTCAGCTGGTCCAAGATCTCTCTCTTCGTGCATGGATCTATCTCTCGTTGTCTACTTGAACGATACAGTGCCACCTCTCCCGTCCTAAAGTCTAGTGATACACGATAAGTCTTCGAGTGTTTGCAATAAGTTCGGATTAGGTGATTTCTTAGTATGGCTGGGTATTCATCACCAATCACGCAACTTTCATTCGGCAAGCAGACCACCGCATAAACACTCCGCTTACAGCTCATGGCTAGCTGCTTCATACAGGCAATGTCAAACCCCTTACGCTTAACTGCGCACTTCATACTCTTGAACTCTTTCTTTTTACTTGCAATCCTCATTGTAGAAATGAGACTGATTTTTAGCTGAAAGCCCTACCCCACTCCCTATCTGGCTTATGATATAATCAAGATATGAGTACGATAAGTTTTAAGACAAGTGTTAAGATCCCTCAAACCGACTGGAGCCCCCACCTAGCTGCCCTATCCGCCGCCCAGATGAATGGCTGGGCTACCATCCAAGACCCAGACCCACGGCTCAATGACTATGTCGCCCAAATCAAAAACAGCGCCGAGGTTCTCGTCGTCATTGGCATTGGCGGCGCTTTTCTGGGCACCAAAGCCCTGCTCGACGCCATCCCACGCGAAAGCAAGACAGAGATTATCTTTGCTGGCACCAGTCTCAGCCCAGCCGCCATGCAACAAGCCCTAGACCGTATCGGCGACCGCAATTTCTGCATCAATGTCGTAAGTAAATCTGGCACCACTATCGAAACCAACGTCGCATTTGACATCTTTTATCAAAAACTCCGCGACAAATACAAAGAAAAAGCCGACAGCCGAGTTTATGCCACCACTGGTCGTAGCGGTACCATCTTCCAGATGGCAAGCGAGCGCAACTGGTCTTGGCTTGAGCACCCCGACAATGTCGGTGGGCGCTACTCGGTCCTGACTTCAGTTGGCCTCCTACCCCTTGCAGTCGGCGGTGTCGACATCCTCGAGCTCCTAGGTGGCGCTAAATCTTACGCTGCAAATCTAACTGGCGCCCTCAATTACGCCGCGCTCCGCGTTCACCTTCACAACCAAGGCTACTTTAGTGAAGCCATGGCGACCTTCGAGCCTGAGCTTCGTTACTTTATGGAGTGGTGGAAGCAACTCTTTGGCGAATCCGAGGGCAAGAATAAAGTCGGGCTACTACCGACCTCTCTCATGTATTCAACCGACCTCCACTCGCTCGGGCAGCTAATCCAAGACGGCAACCCTAAGATCTTCGAGACCTTCCTCGAGATCCAGCCGACTGCCAGCGACATACATATTAATGCCCTCCGCGGCCTCGAAAGCAAAGACCTAGCCGAGATTAACGCCGCCGCACTACGCGCCACCGTTGCCGCTCACGCTAGCGTTCGCCCAGTAGTTGAAATCCGTATTAATAATCGCACTGCTGCTGATTTTGGCGCCCTCGTCTACTTCTTCTTCATTGCCGCTGCAATGAGCGCCTTTGCTCTCGGCCAAAATCCTTTTGACCAGCCTGGCGTCGAAGTCTACAAGAAGAACATGCAAAAACTCCTCGGCCTCTCGGACGACTAGTTATGGCGCAAAAACGCTACAGTCCCATCGAACCAAGACGCTGCTCAGTTGGCGATCGCCAAAAGATCATTTACCCCACCGAACTAGAAGCTGAAGTCGCTGCCCGCAATGCGGAAATCGACCACAACCTCCCAGTTAATACTCTAGACTATTATAAATGCGAATTCGGCGATCATTTTCACCTCCGCCACGCCCACTCCATTCAAAAACCAAACAATCATTAATGCAGATAAGAGCAGCCCCCGTGGGGATAAAATCTCCACGGGGGTGTACTCCAAAGCTTAATTGAGCCCACTTCGTTTTTTGTTACTCTAGAAGGCGACCAAGCTTATTTCTTTCGGCTAACAAGCATGTAACCAGCAGCAGTTGCAAGTGCACCAGCACCAGCAGCTACGCCCATTACCGCGCCCATACCTGTGTCAGGAAGGCGATCGCCCTCATCTGTACCACACTGGCGCACTACGTCTACTGCTGTGTAAGCAACAAACGCGTCAGTTGCAACTTTACCATCACGGTAACCTGCAACCGATGTAGCGATGTTAAGAGTGTTAACACCACATACTAGACCGGTACCGTTTGCACGGACACGGAATGAAACCGAACCAGTACCACGACCATCGTTGTCGATTGGACCGTAGCCACCTAGGTTTGCCCAGTTCGATGTGATACCATCGTTCATTGGCATGCCATTAGGATTTGTTCGGTTGAATAGGCGAGTAGAACCATTCACAAATGTAAGCTGTGAAGGCAGGCTTACTCGACCTGCAATCGTTGAGAAGCGCTCGCCGCTCTGGTTAGCAAAGCTAAACTGAACGAGAACTTCTTGATTTACGTTAGCGTTAACTCGTCGCTCGAACTGACCTGAGCCAGCACCTGCGATCTGAACGCCTGCGTTTAGTGAAATTGGCTGAGTCTGAGCAGCTACTGGTGCGGCAAATACAACCGCTGCAGTTACTGCAGTACCCACAATACCTAAAACTTTCTTCATAGTTTTAATCCCTTTCTTTATAAACATTATACAAAACCCTCGCATTTATCAAAATGCTTGGATCTTGCGATAACTACACACATCGTGTCGCTATCCCTTTTTACACTTTGTTAGCCGAATTTTTAAGGAATAGCAACCAGCAAGTTAGATTTCTACACACACATGAAATAATATTTGGGTTTGGAGGGGGTTTTAAGGACCCCCTCCGAGTATTACGTATACCCAAATGTGCTAAGTGTTATTTTAGTTGTCCCAGCCAGGATCTTGTCCTGGTGGCGTTAGGTCGACCACGTCGTCCTCGCACTCTGGGGGGAGTGGTGGCAAATCCGGTATAACCGTTTGACCTGGATGATTCGGGTCATTCGGATTATGCTGTGGGTGTGTCGGATGCGTCACAGGGTTTCCTGGATTAGGATTAAAGATATAATCTGGAGTACCAGAGTTATTCGTATCTTCACCCCATGGCGGTCTTGTTACCCCGCCCGGAGGCGGATCAGCCGGTACAAATCCAGGTGTTGTGCCCGGACCACGGTTTTGATCCACAATCAGTACAGCGGTGTCGCCTTGGTTGTTGCGGAACGTGATGCGGAAAACTCGAACCATACCAGGATTTTGCGGTAAGGTCACAGTCAAGCTATGAGTTCCAGCCGCAGCCGTGTGGAGATTTAGGGTGCCGTTAAAGCCACCCCAGTCACTGACCGCCCATTGATGGGTGGATGTCAGTGTAGTGGTAGCTGAACCACCTCGTCCATCAATTACTACGCTTGATGGGCTTAGTGAGATATTACTCTGTACAGCTCTTGCGGTTACGGTCAGTTGCGCTTCGCCAGAGATGCCACCTACGGTAGCTCTCACGGTATAAACCGCGGGCGTTGCATTTGCCGCCGCATTCACAGTTCTGCCACTTATCGTGACATTATGTGCTGCTGTTGCGTTAATCGTCCAGACTAAATTGCTTGGGTTGGTCTCGGTTGTGTTGTCCGAGAACGTTACCACTGCGGAAAACTGCTGGCTCTCTCCTTGTCGGATAGATGCCGTCGCGGGTGTAACCGCAATCGACCTTACGGTACGCTGTTGTTGCGGTGGTGGCGTTTGATTATTGCCACCGTTACCTGGTGGTAACTGATCAGGTGGCAGTAAATCTGGAGGTTGTTGATTATTTCCTCCTTGGTTTCCGCCCTGATTATTGTTACCGCCTTGATTACCGCCGTTTGTCGGCGGACGAGGCACTCCAGCACCACCATTCAAGCCAAGGCCCGAATGCATATTGGCAGCCAGAATCAAACCAGTTTCTGTGAACTCCGATAGCAATCGCTGTGTTTCGTTGAAGTTGGTATGGGGAAGCTGAGGGAAACTCATTCGTATCCCAGGCGTTCCTTCTTCCACTCTACCGATACTCACCCCATTCAGATACCAAGGATTGGCTATGCCAGTCCAAGGTGGATTTGTATGGGTTACGCGTGCCAGAACAGGCATCCATGGATCCGGTGTCGGAACACCTTCGAGCAAAGAGGCATAAATACCTCTAAAACCCCATAGGTGCTGTCCGATATGCGTGCCATAGATGGTTTGGTCGAGGCGGATGCCACGACGCATTACTATGGTACCGACCGCATCAATCGCAGTTCCGGCGCCGTGAGGCTGCCCGAAGACCGCATTGTACATAGCGTCCACCACGATGGATGGAGGCTGGTTATCCTCATCTAACAATCGAAAGACGAAGCCACCTTGCGCCACATAAGTGGTGCCGGTAACTACATCGACTGCCGACGGGAAGTGGCCTACCAGAGTAACAAAAGTAACGTTGTTGCCGTGTCCAAAGATGGCTCGCTCATAATTCAAGCTGAGCCCGTTCGGGTGGTGCATCCAGCCATCTCTATTCATTGTGTCATAGAGTTGCTGAATTGTCACTACAGCCGAAGACGGCATGTTGTGACCACCTACTTGATGCAATACGGTGGTTTGGATGGAGCCCGGAATAGTCCTGGCTTCCGCATCACCCGCGTAAGCAGATGCCGCATTCAAAAACGCAAAACGTTCCGCGGTTAGCCGCGAAGTTGTTGCTGCTTCCGTTCTTTCCGGAGTGCAGCCGCTGAGCGCAAGAACGCCGAATGTCGCCGTTATTAAGAGGGCGACGAGGTACCAAAGTTTGTTCTTCATTGTTTTCATGATGATGAACCCTCGCTTTCTTCGCCCCTGACTCTTCGTCGGGGCAATATTTTATTGCCCCGATTTTAAGCCCTCGGAGGTAGGCCATTTTTAACTGTCGCTGCAAAATGAAGATGCAGCAAGCAGATTACATGGATTTAAGCCGTCATAAGACGGGCTTTGACTTACGTAGTCAACACTTCTTAACTACGTAGTCGGTGCGGTGCATTAATTAATATACATAAGCACCGAAAGAGCGTGCCGAAGCACACCCTTTCGGTGCCTACATCTTATCAATCTAGCACCTCATGTGTATAAAAATCTAACTTGTTAGTGCACACACCCGTCTGAAGCATCCCGCCCATCCAAGTGCTGGCTTCATTATATCATAGCCATTTACAAATGTCAATACTTTTATGCTATTTTACAAGCATAAGCAAGAATCCATAATCCACTATTTCTGAAGAGCTTTTAGCGCCACAGACATTAGCCACACAAGGAACTAGAATACCCACCATCTGGCGGGTATTCTACGAATATAAAGCTCTCAACTTTACAGGACTTTCGTCCAGTTCACTTACTCTCTCGCGAACCTGATACTATTATATATCAAGGTCATCAAGATCTGCAAGCTCTTGGCGAGTCTTTTCTGCTAATTCGTTGCTTTCTGACGAGTTTTCCACAGCTTCATCTTCGACTACCTCTGTTGCTTCTTCCACAGACTCGTCTGCTTCTTCTGACACTTCTTCTGCAGCTGGCGCTGATACTGGGCGTTCGCCACCCTCATCATCACTAACGATCTTTAAATTGTAGCGCGCGTCGTTCTTCATACCGAGCGCTCGCAACAATGATCGTAGCGCTTGCGCTGTGCGACCCTCACGGCCAATTACGCGACCCAAATCTTCTGGGTCAACCGACAACGATAACAGGACTCCCCTATCATCTGTAGTCCGCTCAATCTTTACTGCTTCTGGCTTGTTTACTAGTGTTTTTACGATGTACTCGATAAACTGCTGGTCGATGGTCAATGCCATTAATCCTCCTCTTTTACCCCTCTATTCTAACACACCTCCACCCGCAATACTAGTCTCGTTTTTTTAAGCTTACATGCCTAGACTATTGACTTTTAGCCATAAGTATGATACAATGCTCGTACAGCTGGTGTGGGCAACTAATTAAGCCCTCCCCTCCAGCGCTAATATAGAGATAAATATACTTATCCTATTTTAGTCACCATGATAAGGTGGGCAGGTATTTTTACAAAATATTATTCATCCAGGAGGACAGAGAACATGAAGAGAATTTCACTCTTAGCGCTGATGGCGCTTTTCCTTGCCGCATTGGTGGCATGTGCCGGTGGTGACACAACCGCTCCGCGTCCGCGGAATGTAGTTGTGATCAGTGGCAACATACAGGGGTCAGCGACCCCCACAGTCCCAGATGCAATAGTCAACTTGATTATCCAAGACCTTATGGGTGGCGGAGAAATCATGGTTATTGCGCCTGATGAAAGGCCAAGCCTCACCCGCATAGACCCGATTATTCGGGGAAGTGGCGTACTGACAGAGGCGTGGCGTGATTTCTTGAATCGTAAGTTCCTACAAGGCGACGCCAATACGGCACCGCTAGTGGAACAGATCAACAGCATCGCACCAAGACGGCCAGGCTACAACCTATCTGAAGCTCTTTCGTTAGCCGCCCGGCAAGACCCAGACCATATCATCATTCTGGGCCACATGCTGAGCACTCACGGAGCAGTCAACTTCACTGAAGGCGACTTACTCCTCGCAGACGACGAGCAACGGCAAGCATTTGCCGAAAATCTCTTCGACACCAATCGCATTCCCGACCTTCGGGGCGCAAGAGTCACCGTCGTCGGCCTCGGTGAGGTTAACGGCGATCAGCCGGCTCTGGACAACCATTTCCATGTCGCGCTAGAAGACCTCTGGCGCGAAATCATTGAGTTTGCTGGCGGCTCGGTCGAGTTCAGACCTGGCAATATTAATGCCGACTTCAACCCTGAGCTCCCCGCCGTACCACTGGTATCCCTACCAGTAAGAGCGGATGCACCGCCGCCAATCGTTATCGAACCACCCAGACAAACCATAGTTCTTAACGACGCAGCACTCAACTTCGTCATGGACCAAGCAGTCTTCATTGACCCGGTAGGCGCCGAAAGATTCTTAGACACTGTTGCTGTCGGACTAATCCAGTCTGGACAACAAGTCTACATCCTCGGCATGACAGCCCTCGCTGGCGATGGTAGCAACCCCATACTCAACCAACTCAGCCTGCAACGTGCTCAAGCCTTCCGCGACGTTTTAGTGACCATCGGTGTTCCGAGCTCACAAATAAGCGTAGTCGGCACAGGCTCTTTACCTAATGCGTTCAGGCAGCAGCCTGATACTGTTGGTTCAGTTGTTAACCGCGTCGCTATTATAGTCGACGCTGAAGACAGCCGCATCCAGCAGATCCTAAGTGGACAGAGAGGAGTGGATTTCTATGTGGAAACGGATTAAAGCTTGGTGGCGCGCCAAAAAAGCCCGCAAAATCATCGAAGCACTCTATAAACCCTATGACACTAGGGGAGTAGAAAGAACCACAGCCGAGAGACACAATAGAGCCCAAGGCGGCCTATTTCAAACTGGCGACATCCAAAACAACGCCTACAGAGAAGCCGTATCAGGCCTAAAGAGCCAGTACACCGACAAAACTACTGCCTTCCAAACCCTGCTAGCCTACTATAAAGGCATCCAGGCGAGATTAGGCAGTACTATAAGAAGTCTCCAAAACGAGCGAAGCGACCTCGAAGATCAGCTTGCCCAGGCCAGGTTCGATACCAACAATAACGTTGTGCGGTACGACCATAGCCAAGCCAAGCTTCGGCGCGGCGTGAGCCTCTTCTTGGTATCCCTCATTTTCATCGCTGCGTTTACCTTCTTTGACTTCAGTATGAACAGCGCGCGTCTGGCCTTCATTTCGAACGCCAGGCTGGACACCTTCCTGCTGACCGCTCAAGACATATTCAACAATACCATATCAGTAGCAGCAATTTCCTTCTTCGGCAATCTCTTGCCTGTCTTAGCTGGTAACGCATTCCATAAAAGAACACGCGGCAAAAAATCTGGTAGCACCATCGCTGCTGTCGGCGTGCTCATGGCCTTGGCATTTTTTGCCGTCCTGATCATACCGGCACAAATCCTAGGTATGCCAGAGGCGACATCATTCCAAATCCTAATGGCGTTTATGCCAATGGCATCAACTATCGTCGGATTCTTCCTTCCTTCAATAATCGGCCGTTCAGCCCGTCGCCACGAACTAAACCCAGAAGAATGTGAAGCCGCAATAGAGAGCATCGATGACGAAATCGCTATCCTCGATCAGCGCATCACGGACATGGGGGGCGAACTGACCGCAGCACATAATCAGATCAGCAACGGCTTCCTTGACGCTCAACAGTGCGCCTTTGATACCATAGATTCCATCATAGCACGTTTTACCACCAACTACACCCAACGCCGACCGACTAGCAACTCACGTCCAACAGTCGGACAGCAGCGTATCGGTAGAAGATAAACCCCAAGCAGAACGAATGAATAATATTAATTTTAGCCCGTTTGTATACTCCATAGTATACAGTCGGGCTATTTTCTTTGTCCCACCCCTATAAAACCACCAAAAAGAATGAATAGGCCTATGTCAGGGCTAATGCCAACCGACGTTTTCACGACCGTCAAAGCTTATGCTATTATCTATTGCATAAGTATTGACTTTTTAACATAAGTGTGATATAATGGAAGGGACCAACTGAGAATAAGTTGGCAGGCGACGGGTTAGTGTAGACTACCCCACCCCGAGCCTAGAACTAGGGTAGATATGAAAATTAAAAAACTACAATACAAGGAGGATTTCCCTATGCCAAAAAAATGGTTACCATTCGGCGGTAAAGATGCCGCGACCCCTGACGCCGACAACTTCGGTGGCTTCCCCGACTATGATGACACCCCCACCAGCAGCAACAACCAAGATGCCTATGAGGCTGGTGTAGGCTGCGAAACCGTCACCGCCGCCTACAACACGGCGCGCGACATATGCAGCCTAATGAAAGACAACCCCCCAGGCCCCGATGATGACGGGCTGGGCGAACTGTCCCTGATTACAGTCTGTGCTGATGATCTCAATTTAAAGCTTGACGAATCAGCCGATGACTGCCAATTAGCCAACAACAACGTTGCCGTCTGTCTTACTGCCAAACAGCAAGCCGACGACACCTTAGCGCAGGCAAGTCAACGACTCGTCACAGCTCGCGACAACGAGTTCACGGGCAAATCGAATCTCGACGCAGCCAAGCAAGAAAGAGACGGCAAAAAGTCCCTATTGACACCTGCCACAGACGCTTTCAACCAAGCCGATGGAGCCAAGAATTTAGCTGACGCCGCCCTACAAGGCAAGCAAGACGCTGACCGCCAGGCGCAAGAAGCCCTTAACATCGCGAACGCTAAAGTTAGCGCTCAAGAAACCGCGCGCGCAACCATACAAAACCTCGCGGACAAGACAGAAGACGGCCCCGTCAAAGATGCCTTTAACGCCGAACTACAAAAGATCGCTGACGAGCTAAATGCAGCTACAGGCGAGCAAAGTACGGCAAAGTCTAATGCACAAGCTACCAGCCAAGAGCTTACGCAGGCAGAAAAAGCGGCGAAGACAGCCCAGACCAACTGGGACACAGCCAGGTCCGCGCTCGACACAGTGCTCTCTGACATTGAATCCGCTCTCAAGGCTTTTCAGGACGCCGAAACGTCCTATCACGATGCTGAAATCGAGCTAAAAGCCGCCATAGAAGGCGAGCAAAGCGCCCAGAACAACGTCAACACCACCACCTTCGCGTGGGAATGCGCCGTAAAGAACCTCAACCTGGCGAATATCAAGCAAGACGCTTACAAAGAGCTATTTGCCTGCGCCAACAGCCTAAACTCAATATGTAGCGCACTTGACCAGCAGGCCACAGACTTCTGCAATTCACTCAGTTCTGTCGACGCATATGTCAGAAAGTGCGAAGACGACCGCGATACTGCGATTGAAAGATGTAAGAAGGCAGAAGCAATCGCTGCACAGCGAGACGAGACCGTCCAGCATAATCTCGAGCAAATCGAGCGACACAGTCAATACCTGGTCAACCCAAGCGGCCTGCCCGCTGGAAGACCGGTTACCGTCCAAATCCCTGGCAGGAATGGCGGCAGGCAACAGACACCACCGCTACTACCTGGCCGCCGTAGCGGAAGGCAAAATTAACCGGCTCCCTCTCCTTTGTATTTGTATCAAGCCCCCAAACGCATATTACTTGCGTATGGGGGTCTTTTCTTGTGTATAATACTTATATAAATTATGAGAGACCTAGAGCCAGCTCACCGAATACGCGCCTCAATGCGTGAAGGCTATGTCACGACGGACAAGAAACAACCCATATCCAACACTAACGTCCTGAAGCTAGCCCGCGCCTTCGGCCTCAAGTCCCCTAAGATCTTCGCCTACAACCACGGCTATCGCAACCACAGCTTCGGTATCCTCTCCGAAGATAAAAAATACAACCTCATGCTCCTCAAAAACGAACCAAACGCCCTCGAACGAGCCGAGCGCGCCGACGCCATCGCCAAAACTGTCGCCGCCCACTCCAATCTCCCTATCCGCATCCTCGCAAATCCTCGCACCCTCAAAGTCACCACCTCTAGAGGCTTCCGCCTCGTCCGATTGTATAACTGGCTACCTGGAGATACTATCCCCTGGGAAGCCTACACTCAAAAACACCTAAAGGCACTTGGCATTACGCTCTCCAAACTCCATAAATCCATCAGTAAGTCTACCGCTTCTAAGGTAGTTAAGGCTGCCCCTACCGCAGAAGCGGTAGTCTTACCAGATGCCTTAGTGGAGCTCTTAGAGCAGAACACTAAAATGCAAACCTACTTCAATAACCCAGCCGTCATCAAAGCCCTTGATACCAAGCTCCACCTCAAAACCAAGCATAACCACACCCAAATCTCCAGATTTCTGGAGTCTCATGAGCTCTCAAACCTACCAAAGCAACCATTACATTTAGATTTCGTCAGAGGCAACATATTGTGGGAAGAATCTATTGTCAGCTGTGAAGCAGTTTCTTCCGAAGCGTTGCAAGGTGAAGTCTCCGGGGGAGACAGAGGGCCGCTAGGTCCTGTGGTTTCGCTGAGGAAGAAAGCTGCTTCACAGGAGCTGACAGTGCTTTTTCCTAAAATATCCGGCATCATCGACTTCGAAAAAACTGCTATGGGCAGCCCCCTGATAGACCTGGCGCGAACCTACGCCTTCCTCCTCGTTGACTGCCCAAAGCCCGAGGACAAAATCGTCAAATACTTCCTCCATAGCGGCTACATCAAATATGGCAGAAGTCAACTTCCCCTCCCTCCCAAGATATTTTATAATCTCACTAATTACTTCCTGATCTTCGACCTATACAAGTTCTTGAGCCATAATCCCTATGAAAGCCTAGTCGAAAACTACCATTTCTGCTGTACCCGTGATATACTCCTAAGTAGAAACATATTGGAGGATTTATGAGTGCTGCCGCTATGCCCAGCAGTTTTAAGAAACGTCTAGTTTCGCAGAGTAACCTTATGGAGCTCGGCGAAAAACTCCGCGCATCCGGCAAAAGAATCGTCTTTACCGCTGGCAGCTGGGACCTCATGCATGTCGGACAAACCCGCTATCTGGAGGAAGCGAAAAAGCTCGGCGACATACTTGTGGTCGGCGTCGTCGCTGATCGCGCCATAGCTAAGGTCAAAGGCCCCAACAAGCCCATTCTCGGCGAAAAAGTCCGCGCCGAAGTCGTTAGCGCCCTTCGCGCCGTCGATTTTGTCACCATCATTCCTGAACCATCTTGTGCCCCCAGCCTCGGCCTTCTCCGCCCCGACGCTTACGTCACCGTCAAAGAAGACTGGGCCTCCGACTACGAAAGCTCCGTCGAAAACCGTACCGTCACTAGCTACGGCGGCAAGATCCTCGTCGTCGACCGTCAAAGCACCGACATCTCCACCAGCAAAATCCTCGCCCGCGCCATCGGCGGCGGCCTCTCTGACGTCCTCAAAGATTTCATGCAGTACCGCAAAGACCCATTAAAGGAATAACTGTGAGCAGTGAGGAGCTTGAGTCGGTAAGAAGTTCTGAGACAGTCAAGGCTGTTCCTGTCTCAGAGCTTCCTAACGCTCAAAACCCATTGTCACCAAAGCAAATTGCCTACAGAGACGCCCGCATAACTGGCGAATACGACCAAATCTGGCAAACCGTCGGTAAGTGTTGCTTTTGCGACATGCGCGAACGCTACATCATCCACGAAAAAGACGGCGTGGTCCTCACCATCTCCCTCTTCGCCTACATCGATGGTCATATGCTAATCGTCCCCCGTCGCCACATTCGTGGCGTCAAAGAGTTTACACCCAAGGAGTGGGAAGCTGTCCGCGAACTTATGTATATCGCACAAAAGATCATCCGCAAAGTCTGGGGCATCAAAGGCGTCCAGTTTATCCAGAAGGTCGGTGCCACAGCTCAAAGCTCTGTCAACGAGCACATACACTATCATTGCGTCCCGTTCGACGCGCCCGACCTCTCAGTCTGGAACTACCGCCAGATGAAACTCACCCCTCTCCAAAACGCCCAAAAATACCAAGACCTCGGAGACAAGCTCACCAAACTCGCCAAGCGATTCGAGGATAAATATACCGGAGGTGAGGGCAAAGACCATGCCTGAGGCAACCAAGACTTCGCGCATGCCTCGCACTTATTTCGTCCTAGCCCCACGCGAGATGTCCGACAAACGCGTCAAAGAACTAATCCGCGAGCTCCTCCAAAAATCCAAAGGCGGCAAGGTCGTCTTCGGCATCACAGAAGAGGACTATATACTCGGCCATGAGAACCAACCTCAATTCAGAACCCTGGGGCCCAACCTCGTAAAGTCTCTCGCCGCCCAAGCTCCCGACCACCTCCAAGTATTGACATATTCACAAAAAGATGGTGTCGACATCATCAACAAAACCGCCTTCACCCACGCCATCGTCATCAACGGCTCCTTCGCCCGCTCATTCCATCTCCGCGATGAATCCAAAGCCATTCTCGCTAAAGGCGCTCGCATCAAGCATATGTCACCATTCCTCGACGAAGAAGAAGCTAGGTCTTATGCTAACAACTTTGCTCAAGCGTCTGCGAGCTCAGCTTCGACTGAAGCACTGCAAGGTGAAGTCTCCGGGGGAGACAGAGGGCAGCATGCCCTGTTTTGTGCTGAAGTAGGAGCTTGTGAGCGAAAGATGCTCGATAAAGAGTTTAGAAAGAGCTTCGACAACTCTTTCCAGACCGCCGCGATCATTGTCAAAGACGGCAAGATTATCGCCAAAGCCAACAATACGGTTGTCCCCTATGCGACCTACGCCTGGCACCACGGCCCAGAACGCGAACGACACAAATGCGACGCTGGCGACAGCTCACACTATGACACCTGCCACGCCGAAACCGCGGCCCTCATCAACGCTGGTCCAGCTGCCCGAGGCGCCGACCTCTACTGCCGCACCTTCCCCTGCCCCCAGTGCGCTAGAAACATCGCCTACGCGGGCATTAAATCCGTCTTTTACCAACTTGATTTTGGCGACCCCTATGGCTATAATCTATTTAAAGAGGCTGGGATAGAGTATCAAAAGATGGAGGATTTATGAGCAAAAAAGTACACCCCGAGTACCAATACTTAGAGCTTTTAGCAAGGATTCTTAAAGACGGCAAAAGCAAAAAGTCCCGCGGCATCGTAAACCTCAAATCCGTCTTTGGCGCCCAGCTCTCATTCGACCTCCGCTACGGCTTCCCCCTCCTCACCACCAAGAAGACCCCCTTTAAATGGCCAATCCACGAAATGCTCTGGTTCATCTCTGGCGACTGCACCACACCCAAGTATCTCCAGGACCACAAAGTCAATATCTGGGACGGCTTCGAAGACGCTAGTTCCGTCAAAGAAGGCACCTTGGGCCGCATCTACGGCGTCCAGTGGCGCCATTGGCGTAAGCCCGATGGCACTGAAGTTGATCAACTTCAGTGGGCGATAGATGAGATCAAAAACAACCCTGACAGCAAAGCTATCATAGTCAACGGCTGGAATGCTGGCGAGCTCGACGAAATGCGCCTACCGCCTTGCCACACTATGTTTCAGTTTGTCGTCATCAAGAATAAGCTATATCTTCACCTCTTCCAGCGTGCCAGCGATGTCTTCCTGGGTCTACCGTTCAATATCTGCCAGTACGCAGCCCTATTAATGATGGTCGCAAAAGTCACCAACCTCGAAGCCCGTGAACTCGTTGTCTCGATTTCTGACGCCCACCTCTACGAGAACCAGCTGGACGCTGCCCGCCAGCAGGTCCAAAATAAACCGATGAAACTCCCAAAACTCGTCATCAATGGCGATCAAAAATCCATCGATGACTTCCGCATCGAAGATTTCGACCTCCAAAACTACGAATCCCAAGGCCAAATCAAAGTCCCAACGGTAATCATCTAAATGCCTAAGAGCAAGAATATGTTCGTCTGTAGCAGCTGCGGCGCCAGCTACTCCAAGTGGCTCGGTCAATGCACTGGCTGCGGCGAATGGGAAACCCTGATCGAGCAAGGCCCAGCGCCTGACGTCAAGAACACCCTCACCATCGCCTCCAAGACTGGCTCTATTCTGCCTGTCGAAAACATCTACAATAAAGGGTCTGGTGTCAACGCCGAAGTCTCTCGCCTCTCTAGCGGCTTCTCTGATCTTGACCTCGTCCTCGGTGGCGGAATACTACCAGGTAGCGTCACCTTGCTTGCTGGCCAGCCTGGTATCGGTAAGTCCACCCTACTACTCCAGATCGCTAATCAGATCGCCAAATCCGCTCCCGTACTCTACGTCTCTGGCGAGGAATCGGCACCTCAAGTGCGTGCGCGAGCCGTCCGTCTCGCACCTAAAAACACCGGATCAAAATCCACCGCCGATGTCGTCACCTTAGACTTCGCGAGCTCCAACTCCACCAACGACATTGCACAAACTATCGCTAGCGGCAAATACAAATTCGTTATCGTCGACTCTGTCCAAACCCTCACCGTCGCTGAAATACCCTCCGCTCCTGGCAGCGTCTCTCAGGTCGCAAACTCGGGCAACATCCTTATCCGCGCTAGTAAGGCCGCTAACTGCGCCCTTATTCTCGTCGGCCACGTCACCAAAGAGGGCACCCTAGCAGGGCCGAAAACCCTCGAACACATGGTCGATGTCGTCCTTAACTTCGAAGGCGACCGCTACGGTGGCTTCAAAACCATCCGCGCTAGCAAAAACCGCTTTGGCGCTACATCCGAACTCGCCATCTTCGAAATGGGCGGCCAAGGTCTGCAAGAAGTCAAAAATCCTTCCGCCGCTCTGCTTGCCGAACGCCAAAATGTCGACGGCTCAATCATCTTTGCGTCCATCGATGGCACTCGACCACTCTTGGTCGAGATCCAAGCTCTCGTTAACCCTACTAACTTCGGCTATCCCAAACGCACCGCTAGTGGCTTTGACCTTAATCGCCTAAATCTCTTAATCGCCGTCCTCGAGCAACGCACCCGCCTCACCTTTGCCGACAAAGACATATTTCTTAATGTCGTCGGTGGTATTCGCATCTCTGACGCTGCAGCCGATCTCGCCGTCTGCCTCGCTATCGCCTCTGCCGCTGCTAATCGCAAGCTCGCTGACGATCTCGTCGCCTTTGGCGAAGTCGGCCTCGGTGGCGAGATCCGCTCGGTTCACGCTGCAGACAAACGCATCTCAGAAGCCAAAAAGCTCGGCTTCTCCGCCGCTATCGCTCCCCACACTGTCAAGTCTAGCTTCGCCAAACCAGCCCAAGACCTCACCGCCGTCCTTAACACATATCTCCACTAACAACAGATCTTCCTTAATCTCTCACACACCTAACTGATAGGCCATAGCTCACAGAATCCATGGTCACAGAGTTTACCATGTTAGACAGTACAAGAAAATGAGCCATAGAACCAAACGATGAGTTCCATCCTGCAGCAGTGGAAGACCAAAAGTTACCTATGCCAGCACCATACATTCCGTACACGAAGATATCCCCACGCGTACCTAACCAATTAAAAAGCAAGCCAGCGGGGTTTGTTGAGCCACCATTAACAGCATTGTTTAACAACGCGAACTCTCCACCGACCCCTCCCGTGGGGAGTCTCCACCCAGCTGGACAGACATTTATATTTTGGTCGGGCTGATCAGTTTGCATGCTCTGACAGGCATCTGGCTGATTACCCATAGCAGCACACCAGTTGTATAGGTAGCCGAATTGAGGATTAGTCACACCACCATCGGTTGATATAGAGGGAGCGTTAGGGAAAGTAGTAGGGTTAGCAGCAGCAGGTCGCCAAACACAGCCTTCTCCATGATTGCTAAATGAAGCATTATCACCATGACACACCTGTCCAGCAGCAGTGTTTGTACCAATAACACCTTGTGTCAGCATCCGTACATCACCAAACTGGTTATCGCCTCCACCAGCATAGGCCAGGTTGGTCTCCATCCAGCATAGGTCTCCTCCACCCTGTCTGGTGCTAGGGATTCTTCTGATCCAGTAGGTACGGTTGTCTCGGGCGTCAACTGCCATTGTACGAGTTGTAGGGCAGCTGGATAATGTGATATTTTGCATTAGTATAGACGGATTTGGTTGCGGTACGTCGGCTACACATCTTACAGCGTTACCAGAAGCCTTTTGATCACTACTGGTCGCTGGAGCAACCACGTCGGCCTCAAAGACTAGACTACGAGCACCTACAGAGCCAAAGACGGTAGAGGACCAGTAGTGGCCGATGCCAGGGAAAAAGTTGCCATTCCAAAATTGTCCGCCATACTGTCCTAGCCAGTTAGTGCGAAGGCCTGCATCTGTACCAGTCGCACCATTATTGACAGCATTATTAAGTAGTGCAAACTCGCCAGTGGTAGGCTCACCCGTTGGTAACCTCCACCCAGCAGGACAGATACTCATGGCTTGATCTGGCTGCCATGAATTAGAGTCCTGGCAAGCGTCGCCCTGGTCACCCATAGCAGCACACCAGTTGTATAGGTAGCCGAATTGTCTACCTGCTAGAGCTACGCCACCATCTATGGCTGTAGATGGTGCTTGCGGGAAGGTTGTGGGGTTGGCACCTGGAGGCCTTGCGAACAAAGCCGCCCCTATGTTGTTTTGCAACCCTTCTTGCAGCCAATCAACAGCATCATTGAACGTATTATTTCCCCCTCCACCATAAGCTAGGTTAGTAAGCATCCAGCACATGCCATCAGGCATACGTTGGACCCAGTAAGTTCTGTTGTCTCTAGCATCTACTGCCATAGTGCGTTCTGTAGGACAGTTAAGGTGAGTAATTTCTTGCATTAGGATTAGTGGTGGAGGAATGATGTTGATACTAGCAGATATTGTGACTTCTCCTGTGAAATTGCCTGTTGGCATGTATGTACCAGCAGATACCGCAAAGAAGATATTGTAGTTATTTGGAGTAGTGTTAGCTGTATCGGTGATGGATATAGGTGTGGTGTCTGTTGGTAGGGCAGCGAATCTACTCGTATTAGCTAAACTATTTGATACTTGATATGTAGCGTTAAAGTCATTGATAACACCGCTAATCTGGCCGCTAGGTATCGCGAAACCCCACGCACCACGATCCGCTAGATTAGTGAATGTGGCAGGTGCAGCTATAGTGCCGTTAGTAGGGTCAATAGGTCTAACACCTGATGATGTTAATTGCCCTGCGGGAGGACCCTCTATACCTAGAGTATAACCCTCTGCTCCATCGGTAGAGACAGAAACTGTGATACAGCCACTAGCGATATTGCTAATGACTACATCAAGGTTAAGTTCACCACTATTGTGATTAAATGTGCTGCATGGACCAGCATTCGAGGTGGTGAGGGACAACGAACCACCAGACATAGGTTCGATTCCTATTTCTTCTTGAGCGTGGGTGGGGCGGATAACATCAGTAAGGATGCCAGCGAAAACTAAAAAGCCCGACACTAATAGCGTCGCGCCCGTTATGCGCTGGATTGCTCTAACTGTGTTACTACCCATTACCCTCCTTAATGCCTATGGTTTAATATAGCAAGATACCATTATTATATCATGCTTTAGGTAAATGCAATTATCCACTCTCGCATTCGTGGGATATAAATATATGTTATAATATAACCATATGTTGTATTACAATTCTGGTTTAATTGGTCTACCTGTCCGCGAAGCTCGTAGCGGCGACACTCTAGCTCTAGTCGAGAAGCTCATCATCGACCCTCGCTCTTTCACCCTTGCCGCCATCCAGCTCACCACACTAGCTAAAGAAAAATGCTTTCTAGTCACCGACAGCATCGCTGAGCTCAGCCTCCAGCACGGCATCTTCTTTACCGACACCGATGCTATATCAACCCTACCCGAGCTGCCCCGCCTAGAAGAGGTGATCAACCTCGGCTTCGAGCTCCTTAAGCTACCTGTCCGCACCCAGGGCGCTAAGAAAAACCGTTCACAAAAACTCGGCGCGGTCGAAGACTTCGTTATTGACGATACTTCTTTCGCCGTATTCCAAGTGGTCGTCAAGCGCGGCCTCTTCAGTGGCCTCATGCCCGAACTCGCCATCAATCGCCAGCAGATCCTCGAGCTCACAAATACCGAGCTAATTGTCGATGACGCCTATGCTAAAGCCACGGATCCAGTTCCCGCTAAGGCAAAAGACAAGAAGCCTGCTACGGCAGAATAGTTCTAGCCACACACCGCTTTTTTGACATCGTCGTAGCTAAACCCCTGTCGCACAAGATACCCCACCAGCTGGTGATCATCGTATTTTCGTCGTTTCTTGGCGATGATCTTCTGTATTTCTTCCGCATCGTCTCGCCCGCGCCCAAGCTCATTTAGCTCATCTAATATCCGCTCAGCCACTCCTTGATCGACACCCTTTTCTTTCAACTTCATCATAATCCCACGCCGACTTACACCCTTACGATATCGCCAAGTCTCTATCAAGCACCGCGCGAATTTTTCATTGTCTACGTAGCCCTTCCTAACCAGAGCCTCTCGCACTCTCTCTGCCACTGCTGGGTGCATGCCAGAGTACTCTTTCATCACAGCCTTACCTGATTTATCGTGACTTAGTCGACTCTTTGGCATGGATTTACGAAATAAGTAATCATCTAGCTCTTTCGTCGAATGCGGCCGACTAAGTGCCCATTCCAGTGCTTTAGTATACGCCTTGCCAAACTCGCTTTCTGTCCTCAGCCTCGCCTCTTCTTCTTCTGAAAGCGTCACACCAACCTTTATCCCACTATCCACTACCTGAGACAGCGCCAACGAGAACGAATACTGCCCACCCATAAAAACATTGACTCGTGTTTTGTCTTTGACCCCCGCCTTTAGTGCCGTGATTTTCCGCACCTCAGGCTCTTGATCCGCCAATCTCTTCTTTTTTGACAATGGCGCAAAAGGACCATCCGTCTCAACCAGATCGTCCTTTACGCTTAATACTTCTAGTGCCAACTAGATTATCCTATTCCTGCGGAACACCCTTCATGGTGAGGCTGAGTCGCCCACGGTCATCAATGGCTTCAAGCAAGACATAGACTTCCTGCCCCATCTTCAAAGCATCCTCAACTTTATCAAGTCGCTTCTCTGAGATCCGCGAAATATGCAGCATACCGTCTGTGCCTGGCATAATGTTCACAAATGCGCCGAATTCTTTAATTCCGACCACAGCACCCTTGTAGATCTTGCCTACTTCTGGTTCTTCTACGAGACCCTTCACCCAGTCAACTGCCTTCTGGATCGATACTGGGTCAACACCAGCAATTGTTACGAGACCATCTTCCGCAATATCAATCTGCGCGCCAGTCTCTGAGGTAATCTTATTGATAGTCTCACCGCCCTTACCAATCACCATGCCGATCTTCTCAGGGTTGATCTTCACCTTTTCAATCTTCGGCGCATAGTCAGAAATCTTTTCGCGCGGCGCACCGATCACACCCACCATATGCTCTAGAATCTCTAGTCGACCTGGCTTACTCTGTAAGATCGCCTTTGACAGCACCTCGACTGGCAAACCATGAACTTTCATATCCATCTGTAGCGCCGTGATACCCTTTGCCGTACCAGCCACCTTGAAATCCATGTCGCCCGCGAAGTCTTCTGCATCCGCAATGTCGGACAAGACATATGGATTATCGCCATCCATCATCAAGCCCATCGCAATACCCGAGACCGCTGACTTTATCGGCACACCCGCATCCATCAAAGCCAGAGACGAAGAACAAACCGCCGCCTGCGAAGTCGAACCATTCTGGCTCATAATCTCTGTCACGCTACGAATCGCATATGGGAACTCCTCTGCTGTCGGCAATACTGCCATCAACGCTCGCTCCGCCAAGTATCCATGACCAATCTCGCGTCGCCCAGCCGAACCCAACCTCTTGACTTCACCGACCGTATAACCTGGCGCATTGTAGTGGTGCATATAGCGTCGCTCGCCATCAGTTACTTCCATAGTGTCAATAATCTGCGCATAACTAAGCGGCGCCAAAGTCACGACATTCATCGCCTGAGTCACACCGCGAGTAAAGAGCGAGGAACCATGTGCTCGTGGCAAGAAGCCAATCTCACTCGAAAGCTCGCGTACTTCATCCAATGCTCGACCATCTGGCCGTGCATTATCTTCAACGATACCACGTCGCACGTCCTTATGAACAGACAGCATAAACGCTTCTTCGTACTCACCACGCTTTGGGTCGTCTTCGTCCACACCCATGTTCACAAACAATTCTGTTCGCATCAAATCACGGAGCTCTTTCACGTATTCGTTGCGCTCTGGGTATGGCTTGCGACCCATCTTACCAAGCTTGCCCTCAATCCATGAGTCCACAGCCTTCTGAATGTCCTCGTTCGGCAAGACTAGTTCGTATTCCTGTGCTACTGGCGCAACCTTCGCCGCAAGCTCCTTCTGTAATGCCAACACTGGCGCAAAATTATTCTCCGCCCATTCGAGCCCAGCAATCACGTCTTCTTCTGACACTTCTAGCGCACCAGCTTCAACCATGATAACGCCTGACTCAATACCAGCCACCACGAGATCTAGGTCACTTGCCGCTCGTTCTTCTGGGTTCAAGAATGCCTTAAATTCGCCACCAACTCGACCAAGTCGGAGCCCAACTACTGGCCCATCAAATGGTGTACCTGTGAGACAAAGTGCCGCCGAAGCTGCAATCATACCTATCATGTCTGGACGGAAGGTAGGATCCATTGACAGTACTGTCGCCACCACTTGAACTTCTTGTCGATAGCCTTTCGGGAAAAGCGGACGAATTGGGCGGTCAATCAGGCGACCAATCAGCACTGCTTCATCAGACGGACGACCCTCGCGCTTGATGAATCGTGAGCCCGAGATCTTGCCCGCAGCATAGAACTTCTCCTCATAGTCCACCGATAGCGGGAAGAAGTCTTGTTCGACTTGTCGGCCCACCTGCGCCGTACCGAGCACCACTGTTTCGCCGTATCGCACCAAAACCGAAGCTGTCGAACGGAAGCCTACTCGATTTACTTCGAGCGTTAGCTCGCGCCCCATCCACTCAGTGCTGACACTAATGATATCCTTGCCTGTAGGATTTTTGATCATTTGTTTCCTTTCTAGGAGCAAATTGAGTAGCCTGCAGTCTAATAAATCAGGCGACCGGATTTACTCCTATTTGTAGCTATATTCTACCATATCACTCACACTATTACCAGATTGACCCCATCATATAACTATGTCATACTACAAATATCCATGGAGATATTATGAGCGAACGCATCAACTCAGCAAATAACGACTCGCCGCCTAGCGGCACAGAATGGGATATCCTCACAAACTACACCCCACAAACAGAAATCACCAATGCGACAAAATCTGGCCGCAAGATCGAACAGCTCGGCTATGCCAAAGAAATCCCCAAGTTCGCCGACCAAGTCAGCGATGCCAGTCGCACTCAAGCAATCGAATATGAAGCATCCACCATCGCCCAATATGGCCGCAACTATGACGCGACCAGAACTATAACCGAGCACCAAGCCTTAGTTGAGCTAAACGACTTCCTAACTTCTGCTAGCTCTAACCCAAAGATCGACGAGAGCCTTCGGCAAGAAGCCGCCGCCATGACCGACAGCCTGACTTTCATAGGACACAAAGAATTCGTCGAAGGCGCAGCTGGTCTTGCAGACTACTGGAAGAGCCACCTCGATGACGATCCGAAAAATAAACTCCTCATCCAGCTCATGTCAGAAGCTGGCAGCAACAATACGTCAGGCATCACAAAAAGCGACGTCTTCCTACTAGACGAGATTATGAGAAACTTCTCCGACGAAGATGTCGAGAAGTACGCGGGTCGACTATTCCGTCAGCCAGACGACATCGCGACCATAGCAGGCGAAGAAAACCACCTCAAAGTCATCGTCCTAGACGACTGGAGTATTAGTGGCGAGCAAATGCGCTCAACCCAGCGCGGTATACTCGTCGGCAGGTGGGATCGCAACGACGAATATTATGTTACGCCGGAAATCAACCTCCTAGTCGGCAAGCAAGAACAAATCGAACACGGATTCCAGTATCTCGGTAGCGGCGATCCAGTACCGATGAAAGCCTACTATACCGCACGCAAAGATGCGCGATTCGCAGCCGCAGGACTAGATGTCGGCGAGATGGGCGACTATCGTATTACTGGGTTTTACTCCTCAGTAGACTACGGCTTCGAGGCACAGATTGGCGACATGGTAGCGCAGTCAGGCGGCGAGCTTATCATGCCTCCACTCACTAATATCAAGCGTCCATATCGAGAGGAAAGCTACACACCAGAAAATGTCGAGCGAGTATTCGGTAAAACGCAGCATGAGGCCGAAAGCGACACTAGCTCCGAATACCAGCAAGCAGCTTAACGCTAGTGGTTGTGTTGTCGGAATGACAAGAGTATAATAAGAGTGTTATGGCAGGACATAGTAAATGGGCAACTACCAAACGACACAAAGCCGTCGTTGACGCAAAGCGCGCCAAGATTTTCACTAAAGTTGGCAACCTGATTGCGATTGCCGCGCGTAACGGCACCGATCCTGACATGAACCCCGCTCTCGCCATGGCCATCGAAAAAGCCAAAGCCGCAAACATGCCACAAGACAACATCAAGCGCGCCATTCAGCGCGCTGCCGACAAATCCTCTGCTGACCTCATCGAAGAAACCTACGAAGCCTATGGTCCAAATGGTCTAGCGATAATCATCGAAATCGCTACAGACAACAAGAACCGCACACTACCCGAAGTTAAGTCAACCCTCACTAAAAATGGCGGTCGCCTCGCCGATAGCGGCAGCGTCCTCTTTCAGTTCGCGAGAAAAGGCGTCATTACGCTAAGTCAAGAGCTCGATGACGACCTCCTCATGGAAATCCTCGACTCGGGCGCCGACGATGCGATCGAATCAGGCGACGAAACAATTATTTACACCAAGCAAGACGAGCTTAGTAGTGTCCGCGAAAACCTCCTCGCCAAGAACCTCCCCATCTTCGAATCCGAACTCCAGTATATCGCAAACACCCCACTCGAACTAGCGGACGAAGACGCCGAAAAAGCCGAGCTCCTCCTAGACGCCATAGATGACCTAGACGACGTCCAGAACCTCCACACCAATCTCACCTAACCCCCAAACTTAAAACAATCAAAAGCCCGCTGAAACAACAGCGGGCTTTCATAACTAAGTTTTCTCTTGCGACACTATTCACGCGTATGGCCAACGTGCTGCTACTGTCGCAGCGATAGATCCACGCTTAACCATGCCATGCTCAAGTAAACGTAGAATGGTCACATCAGGCGCTCCACGGAGATGACTCATTGCTTGAGTCAAACCATTGTGATAGCCATTAACATCACCATCTATCTGCGAGATGTCGCCCAACACAATCACCAACGAACTACGCCCGATCCGACTCATCATTGATCGCAACTGATTTGGCGTAAAGTTCTGCGCCTCATCGATAATCACAATTGCGTTGTCATAGGTCGTGCCACGTTCATCGTTAATAGTATCCATGACTACACTATACGAACCACCTTCTGATTGCGCCAATGCTCGCCCGGCATCCACGGGGTCAGCCGACATCGCCTTGCCCACACCATCTTCGTCTTTGCGTATATCCGCAATCCGCGCAATCACTTGATATGCGCCACGGAAATAATGGTCGCACTTTTGCTCTTGCGTACCGGGCAGATAGCCCTCCTTGCTCGCCACTTCAGTATTGGTCTTGAAGTAGTAGATGCGCTGCAATTCACCTTCTCGTTGCAGCTCTCTACGCAACTGAAAGGCGCAGGCGAAAGCCATCAGGGTCTTACCCGTGCCTCCCAGACCTTCAACCAGTACCATTTTGTTCTGCGGCTTATTCATCACCGCATCAACCATAAATCTCTGCCGCACACCAGAAGGCGTCACGCCAAACACCTGCGCTGGCTGCAAAATCACCTCGACATCTTTGCCATTATAGCGCCCTAATAACGTCGAGTTCGTACTTATCGGATGACGCACAATCACGTATTCGTTGACAGTCATGTTGCCCAGTGGGTATTTCTCACCTTGCTCATCGTAAATCGAAAACGCGGAAAGCGGGATCACAAAATCACCTTGTTCGCTCGCCTGCTCAAACGCATCAACATCGCAAAAAGCATCAACAACCCCTTGGTAGCGGCTCGCGAAGCGCGGCTGCTCAATCCTCACGGTTTTCAGGTCATGTTTCTTGCAAAAGTAAGCTATCTGTCGATCAAACCTGTCGCAATACGCCACTATAACCTCACGCTTATCCTCAAAATGCTTCTTTAGCATCAGCGCTACTTCAAGCGCAGATCTTTCCGAAGCACTCGAGCAATCCACGATCGCGTCTTTTGGTCGCACAATCGACAGGGTCAACCCTGCACCGTACTCCTTGCTCTTACCAATATCATCCAACGGCTTTTCATCGAACAGCACCTCAACATCGTTGATATGCGCCCAAATCTGCCTCGCATTGTGTTCTCGTTCCGCCTGCCAGGCAGTCGTTTCGCGTGTATTATGCCCACGCGCCAACTGCTCGTAACGCGGAAGATCGCTAAAAGGTATAACTAAGTCCATATTTTGGAAATCTGTGGTTTCCAGCCTATGAGACCCTACCCCCCCCAATAGTGTTTTTTGGTAGTCCGCAAGCACTGCGGACGTCGCGAGAACCATTATAGGTCTCCCATTCCTCCCCATGACTACTCCTCCTTTTGGTCATTTACTGTAAATCTGGATAAAGCTATCGTATTAGGTTTACTCTCGGGCATCTAAGTGTTTTTAGAAAACTTATTTTTAAGAGTACTCCCAACCGTACTCACATTATAACACAACACCCCATTGACATCACCCCCCCCCACTGCTATATTGAGGGTGGCCACAGAGAGCCAAATACTTTAATATTGCAAAAGGAGGTAGAATCATGTCTAACATGGACAAAGCTACTAACAATGCCTGCGAGCCTGAAATCATTGAGGTTCACATCCCTACTGTAGAAGCAGTGCTATCCGTTGCTGACGAAGTTCTTGCCATACTCGGCAGCGCCGTCGGCGTAATCAACCGAGACATCTACACACCCGAACAGGCAAAGGCTGCCGCGGACATAGCGGATGCCACGGTCCTTTTTGGTATGGATGCCATCAAAGCGATCGTACAAGCAAACGAAGCTTTCGACGCGGGCTATGACGAAGGTCACGAAGACGACTACGATGAAGCAGCAACCGACTATGTAGTAGACAACGAAGAAGAAACGTGCAACAACTGCAACTGGCCTGGCGTAGAAACTTCTTTCTTTCAATGCCCGAATGAAGACTGCGGCCATATAGGCGACACAATCATGGAAAATTCCGAAAACGGCGACAAAATCTGCACTCAATGCGGCTGGGTAGTAGTCCGACTGTACGACAATGATCATGATGGTGATCCGTCTACCGAAACACCTGACCCAACAGCCCTTTACTGTGCAACATGCACTAAGCGATTCAACTCCGACAACGTAGAAGACAACAAATGCCCAGATTGTGATGGCGAATTGACAGAAGAAGAAGCCGACCCGCAATCAGACGGTAGCGAATAACCCCCAAGCCCCCTACGGGCACTTGCAATATCACCCCCTCACTGCCTCGCGCGGTGGGGGGTTGACTCATTACTGACTCGTACTAATCAATTACAGTCTCTGACTGACGATATGCACCTAGTCGCTTCGCAAGTTCTGGGTATTTCTTGACCCCCGCAAAATCATCCGCTGCAAACTCTCTAGCTGCCGCTCGCGCTTTCTTAGCAAACTCTGGTCGCCTATTCAAGAGTCCTAGGTCATCATTTGTTAACAATTCACTTTTACCATGCTGCTGCGAACCCATCTGCGACAAGATTCTCTGTCCGATCTTCCGTCGATCCAGGTCCATCTCCGCAAGTCGGAATCCATCCATACTACTCGCCACCTCCACCAGCCGTTCTGGTATGCTGTCATCGCTGCACGCCACAAAATAACAAAAGCTTTCCTTGTCGCTTCGCCCCACCCGACCACGTAGCTGGTGCAGTTGAGATAGTCCGAACATATCTGCCCCGCGAATCACGATCAATGTCGCGTTCGGATTGTCAACTCCGACTTCAATTACAGAGGTAGATACCAAGATCCCCGTCTTGCCAGTATGAAAATCCCACATCTTTTTTTCTTTTTCTTCTGCTGTCATACCGCCGTGAAGTTGATCAACTTCGGCTATACCCTTAAAGACCTTTTTTAACTCCTTAAACTCTCGCTCTAGCGTCGGTCGGTTCGGCCCCCATAGGTCTAGTATCTCCTCATCGCCACCCTCATCTTCAACGTCCGCCGCAATCCTCGGGCAAACATAATATACTTGCTCGCCTCGCGCCAAAGTCTCACGTATCGCCTGATGAATCTTCGCAATCTCACTCGGCTTTGCGGTCCGTGATTCAATCTTTGCCCGACCAGCTGGTCGCTCCTTAATATTCGAGATACCCAGATTCCCATGTCTAGCCAAAAACAAGCTCCGCGGGATCGGTGTCGCCGTCATCGAAATCAAATGCGGCAGTATATCGCCTCGCATCAACGCCGTCCGCTGCCCCACGCCAAATCTCTGCTGTTCGTCCACCACCGCCAAAGCCAAACTCTTAAACTCCACCTTCTCTGCCAGCACGGCAGTCGTACCAATCACAACCTGCGCCTTACCCTCCGCAATCTCTCGCCTTACTTTTACTTTATCCTCACTCGCACCAGTCAGCAAGCGGTACTCAATCCCCACCTTGCCAAACAATCGCTCAAATGTCTTAGAGTGTTGCGAAGCTAATACCGACGTCGGCGCTAGTATCGCCGACTGATATCCTTTTCGCGCCACATAGACCGCGAGCACCAATGCCACTGCCGTCTTACCCGAACCAACATCGCCCTGAATTAAGCGATTAGTCGGGTGGGCTTTCTCCAAGTCTTTCGCTCCCTCCTCCACCGCTTTTCTCTGATCATCTGTCATATCAAACGGCAAGTATTTGATAATCTTCCCCAGCAACTCGTCATCATAAGGAATTGCCACACTCTCCATTTGCTCCATCTCCATCGCGTCAGCCTCACTCGCGAGATACATAATAACCATTCGCTCAAACGCCATTCTCAGTCGCGCAAACTCCACCTGCTCTTCATTCTGCGGGAAATGCAAAGCATATAAAGCCTTAAAATGCGACCACACCCCATACTCCTTAAAGCTCGGCATCACTTCTGGTAGCTTACTAAAATATCCACGGAGCCTATGCATGATTCGCCCCGTTCCCATTGCCGACATAATATTATTGACTGGCCGATACGCCGCCACATAAGGCCCGCGCTCTCGGATGATCTCTTCGCTAATTATCCTCGGGCTCGAAATCTGAAACGAATTATAGTAAAACCCAAACCGCCCATGAATCAAAACTTCTCTCTTCGATCTTAGTGTATTCTCTATATACGGCTGCCCGAACCACGTCACTTTCACCGCCCCTGTGTCGTCAAATAACTCGCCTGTCGTGATGATATGTCGTCCTCGTCGTACCTCTACCACATTCCGCACCTGCCCCCGCACCACCACCATCTCACCATCATGCTTCATAAGCTCGCCAATCCGCGGTGTCTTACGATAGTCGTGATATTTACGTGGCAAGTGCTTCTCAATCAAATCTCCGAGTGTCAGGATCTTTCGTTTCTTTAGGTCCTCCGCACTCTTCCTGCCGATACCGTCCAACTTCTCGACTGGCAACGCCAACAAATCCTCTCCTGTCATCTCCCCTGCTGATCCCGCTCTCGCTCGTGGCATATAACTTATTATATACCACACTATGATATAATATAGTCTCAAGTAACAATTAGGAGGGAAACGCCATGAAGAAAGTTCTCGCGTTCGATCTAGATAAGACGTTAAATGACTCAAAGCAGCCAGTACCAGAAGAAATGGCCAAGCTTTTTGCCGATCTACTCAATCATTATCCGTGCTGCATTATCTCAGGCCAGAAATACGAGCAGTTTGACGTCCAAGTCATGAAGCCGCTCGCCGCTATCGGCGCCACCGACGCCCAGCTCGCAAATCTCCACCTCATGGTCGGTCAAGGTACTCAATACTACGTTTATAGCGCGCCAAAATGGGAGAACATCTACAATAACGCCCTCACCTCCAACCAAGTTGAGGAAATCAGCGCCGCTCTCGAAAAGGCCGCCCGCGAACTAGACTACTGGATCGATCTCACTAACGGCGACGAGATCATCGAAAACCGCGAAAGCATGGTCGCCTACTCCGCCCTAGGTCAAGCCGCTGGGCTCGAGGAAAAGGAAGCCTGGGATCCAGACATGGTTAAGCGCAACAAAATCGCCGCTCGCGCCGCTGAGCTCGCGCCAGACTATACGTTTGAAGTCGGTGGTTCAACCACCATCAACGCCTTTATGCCTGGTATGAACAAAATCTACGGCATGACCAGACTAATGGAAACCCTCAACGTCACCGAGAAAGACATTTTATACTTCGGCGACATGACCCAGCCTGGCGGCAACGACTATCCGGTTGTCCAAATGGGCATCGACACCATCACTGTCGAAAAATGGCAGGATACCGCCTTTTGCCTCCGCGGCATTCTCGGTATTCGATAGTCTTAGCGAGACGAAAAACGGGCCCTTTGGCCCGTTTTTCTTTTTCTATTTCTTTTATCTTTGCGCTACCTGGGTGCCACCACAACGAAAGCCCTCAGCAGTCCATCGTCGATATAGTTCCTCACGCGTGTAATTCGCAACAAGCGTACCATCCGCCTGCTGGTCTGGCTGCAAGCCAAACTGTCGAAGCTGCGCGTCATTCAATAGTGAGTTTAGCAGGTAAGTTGAAAGCGCCATCTGAATACCACCGCCCTTTGAATGGCTCCATTCGGCCTCAAAGCCTCGGGTATTAAGTGGATATCGTGCGTTAAAAATTCTCTGGAACTCGTCTGCTCGCGCTGCTACCACATTTGGGCTCGCGAAAGTAAATGTGTTTGTCACAAAAATCTGATTCGGGATGTTCTGCGCGGTGAAAGTAATTCGGCGCTCAATCGCCTTGTTATCAAAGTTACGGAAGCCGTAGAACTCATCAGTTGTACGATCCATAGTACATACTAACTCTGGAATCTGCGCTGGCTGCTCTACCGTCTCGCCCTCTGGCGTCTCTACCTCTGTCTCTGGATCTTCACCAATTAGGTCTGGAGTTAGTTCGATCCCAGCTGGTCGTGTCCAGACAAAAGTCAATATGATCAACGCCGCGACAACTGCCGCACCAGCTAATGACGCAATCGCTGCTGCTGGATTCTGCCTAAGCTTATCACCAGCCGCCGCAATCTTCGCCTTCGCGATCAAGCCAACGCCTGCTACTGCCGCGCCAGCTGCTGCTGCCTTTGCGCCAATCTTAGCGCCTGCTGCCTCATCATCATTCTCAGTCTCTGACTCTACACTTGGTACTGGCACTACAGGAGCTACACTAGGAGCAGTTGCCCCCTCTTCATTCTTCGCTGTCGTATCCGCCGCTTCTTTATTCTCCCATGGCGCAAACTTATCACGTAAGTTTACCTGCTCATCTGGGTTGAACGGCAGGATCAGCTCGCCATCACTATCGACTGGCGGTAGTGGCATATAACCATGCTCTTCTGGCTTGTAGTTCTTCTTTCCCATTATTTCCTTTATAAATTAAAAAAGCGGCTTGACTAGCCACCTCTCTTCCCTAACATTATAGCACAGCCGTTATGATAAGTCAACACTTACAACACACTTACGTTTATACGCTTAAAACCGCTAGATCACACTGTATTAATAGATAGCTAGCCCTTCAGAAAAGCTAGGGTATCACGCATCGCATCATCCAGAACCAGCTCCGTCTTCCAGTTCAGCTTTTCTGCCGCCAGATCCGCTGCCGCCCAATACGCCGCCAGATCACCTGGTCGTCGCGCCACCACTCTCTTTGGTAGCTCTCGACCCGAAAGTCGCTCATAGCTCTCAATCACCTCAAAGACACTTCTACCCTCGCCTATTCCTAGGTTATAGATCTGCACCCCTTCATGCAAGTGTTTCAGCGCTGCCACGTGCCCACGCGCCAAGTCTACTACATGGATAAAATCTCGCACCCCCGAACCATCTGGCGTTTCGTAGTCGTCGCCAAAGATTAATAGTTCCTCCATCTCGCCTCGCGCCACCTTCATTACGATCGGCATCAGGTTATTTGGGATACCATTCGGGTCCTCACCAATCAGCCCACTCGAATGATTACCGATCGGGTTAAAATAACGCAAAATCGCCACCTGCCACCCTGGCTCACTCTCTGCTAAATCTTTCAAGATCTCCTCAACCACATGCTTGGTCTCGCCATACGGGTTAGTGATCCCCTGTCCGCTCGGCTCAGTCTCACGATATGGCACCTTCGCGTGCTCACCATACACCACTGCCGTACTCGAAAAGATGATTTTGCGTACACCTGCTGCCTGCATAGCTTCTAGCAGATTAACTGTCCCACCAACGTTGGTCTCGTAATATTGCAGTGGCTTCTCGACACTCTCGCCCACTGCCTTTAACCCAGCAAAATGCATCACCGCATCAAACTTATAATCACTAAAGAGCTTCTTTAGCTCCGCCTTATCTAAGATATCGCCTTCGACAAACTCCAATGTCACTCCAGCAATTTTTGCGATCTTGTCAACTACATCTAGTTTGCTATTGCTTAGGTTGTCAAAGATCACAATCTCATCATAACCTGCCGCCACCAGCTCTACCGCCGTATGCGATCCAATATATCCCGTACCACCTGTTAACAATATCTTCATACCTCCATTATAGCATAACGACCATCACCACATCAGAAACCCAGCCAATATCTAATTAGCTGGGCTCTTTGATTATTTATTGGCTCCCCGTAACGGACATGCTTCGGAGCTTCTGTCAAGAAATTCGCAATATTTGTGAGATTTATGACAGCTCAGAGTGCGGCTAAATGAAATCGCTTAAATAACAAAAGAGGGTCTATTCGGACTCAACGCTTTCAAAAATCTCTTTTATACGAACTACAATTTTTGGCATTTCGGAATAGGCGTTCCATGCAGTGTCGCACTCTATAGAAGCAACCAGATCAATGAGTTCTGGGTTGCGCGACATTAGTTGCCCGAAGTAGGTTCTGGCATGGTAACGATTCTTGGAGTATGTTGGGGCATTCATTGCACTCGTAAACCCCACTTTTTCCACGAGATTCCGAGAATTTAATTCATCTGTCTTCTGATTTATAATGGTCTCATACTGGCTAGGACGAATCCCTACAGCTTCGTCTATAGACATGAAATGAAGCAGGATGAAGAGTTCGAAATTGGGACGATTAATAATCAGCTCAAAGCCTGCGTCGCGAGCATCTTGTCGAAGATCTTCTATGCTCACTCCTCGCTCGTGCATTTTGTCATAGTCACAAATAATCCATTTTTCGACTGTGTCGCCCTCCCCGATGTAGCTATCTTCAATGTCAGTATAGTCTGCTACTTTTTCATTCGCCCTGCTAATTAGTGCTGTATGCCCTTGATTGCCTTGCAGGTCGAGCGCCTCCACCTCCACTTGACCTGCATTCTGCGGTGCTTGAGCTATAATAGCAGCTTTTAAAGCATTGATGTATGCCGGCTCGCTTACTTCTCCTTCAGTACAAATCAGCACGAAAAGCATCTTCGCCTACCACTGTATATTCGGAGTAGCTCCGAATAGTCCTTTGTCGTACTTCTTTTCTAGTGCCACATCATCAGGTCGCACATCCGACCCGATGACACCTAATATGCTCTCCTCGCGACTATTCTTACCAACAAGATGAACTCCTTTTCTCCCGACCTTGTCTAGGATCTTAGTGTTATGGGTGTTTATGATTAGCTGTGCGTTAGCAGTGTTTTGCTCGCCAGAAAACAACCTGACGATAAACAAGCATTCCTGCGGATGTAGAGCAGTCTCAAACTCGTCTATGTATAAAATCTTGCCGTTCTCAAGCGCGTCTATTAGCGGGTATGCCAGCTCGAAGATGCGTTTTGTGCCTGTAGACTCTTGGCGTGCCATTGATAGAGACTTGGCGCCAATGACTTTTCCACTTTCGTCGTGGACCAAATGTGTAGTCGTAACATCATAGCTAAACTTACTTAGCATAGCCTTAAACTCATTCTTTAATGCTACATCGCCGTACAGGTCGTCTGGCATTTTTATGGGTGACGCGGTCACATCTTGTATAGACAAATCGGCCTGTCGCAGCAGGTCCAGAACCTTTACCTTAAAGCCTTCATCCTCTATTATCTTTTGTGCGGTCTCGCCAATCGGCTGTCCGCCACTCATAGGATTAAAAAATGATAGCCACTCAAAAACTTCTTGTGCAATTTTGTTATTGCTCTCCCATGCCCTTGTCAGGATTAAAGCATCCTGTCTCGTGCTTTTAAGTAGCTCGTTTGTAAAACCATATTCATTAAAACGACCCTTATCCATAGAGTTGCGACGAAACACCGTAGAGTATGAACTACTTTTAAGTATGGTCTTTCTCTGCAGATATTCATCCTCTATGTCCTTGCCACCTATCGAGAAGCTATACTTATAAACATATTTCTCAGTCTGCATTTCCGCCGAGAAAGATGTCAGCTTACTACCTGCCGAATTGTTCAGCAAGAACTTATCGTGAGCCATAGTTTGCCCTTCGTAGCTTGTAGACATTCGTATGAAATTGCGGTAAAAGGTCAAAGCAAGGAAAAGGTTGGTCTTGCCAGAACCATTGGCACCAAAAACAGCATCAACATTGTTGCCGTCAACACCAAAAATAATAGTTTGCTCGTTAAAAAACGAGCGATAATTAGCCACACTAAAACTTAGTAGTCGCATACCTATTCCCCTTACTGATACTAACATTTTAGCACACTTTTATTCCAAAAACAAGTATTTTTGCTATTTTTTGACATAATAACGCTCTTTTGGCTTCGACCTCACTGGCGGCATCTGGAGTCTTACTTTTAGCAGTCGCTCCAACCCAGACGGCAACCCGAATTAGGGAGTCTTTGCCTTTAACAGAACGACTTCGCCAGGAGAACCTTATGGCTGGCGCCCAATAGTTGCTGGTAGCTAAGTATATACATACTACTTCCCAATGTTGGTCACATTTGAGGCTCATTGTCAAGAGTTTTACCATATCCATGGTATTTTTGCACTTCTGATCCGACTTAAAGAGTCTGCCTAGATTTCTCCAGCATGCAAAGTTGAATGCTATAATTATTGTATATGGGAAAGAAAGCAGAAAACACCATCTTCGAAATAGAGAAGAGGTTCTTCGGCAAAGATAAGACCCGTAGATACATGCTAACCGATCTCGATATCGCCTTTCGTCGGCTTATACAGCACGACCTAATCTTCCTCTTCCACATCATGGTGTGGCATGAGCTTGGGGGAGACTTATGTAAGCTAACCGAAGTAGAGGATCTCTATGACGCCTCTAAGGATGCCTTTATGGTATCCATGCGAAATATCTCCCGACGGAACGAAGAGTCTTGCGGCAAATTCATCTCTATGTTGAGCAAGGCAGCTACAAAAGACTTCTCGGATGCCTGTGGCTCCATCCGTGGCCTAAAGATATTCCCCGACATGAGCATAGACGACCTTAAAGCAAAGAATCTTATCAATGACGCGGAGAAGCTAGGTACGCAAATAGAAAGCTACTACACCAAGACCGTCCACCCATATCAGAGAATTAGGCTTCATCCATCGGCTAAAGAAAAAGTTAAAGTAATCACCGTGCAGAAGGATCAACCAGCACCCAAAGACGAGGGTTTTTCCGACCGATACACCATGGATATAGTAACCATCAAATCATTGGCTGATGCTGAACTCGATAAAGCCCCAGATCTATTAAACAACATCGCAAAACTATGCATTGGCTATAGGGCGCTGGGAGTACAAGGATACATTGACGGCAATAAGCTAATAATCTCAAAACGCCGATCTGACAAACTCCCACCACTCGGCGGAGTCCGAGGATATATAGAAGATACCACCAAGATGTTTGGCCTAGTCTCCATACCGCAGAACGAAATAGATAGTAGAGTAGATTTCATTGAGTCGAAGATGACAGATGTGTTAAAGCTGCTGGGGTGGTCTTAGTCCGTAGTAACCTTAGAGCCCTTCGCCTACTCTCTTTGCTCTATATCCTTTTTCATACGCTGCAGTATCCCTATAAACTCAGCGAAACTCCCCACTTCTTCTGGGAGCATAGATTGTCTCAACTTGCTGCCCATACCTTCTTGCAATAAGCATCCATCAAACTTATATATCATGCTGATACATATATCATAGCACAAAAGGCTCCAGGCTTAGACTCGCATCGGACAAGTTTAGAACTTTTTTACAGATAGGAAACAGGGGCTCTCGCCCCTATTCACACATAATGTTTATGCTTGGCTCCCACTCGTGGTCTTATTCAGGGCTCACTTTCATGAAATCCGACAGACACTTTGCAGTTTAGATACTGTCGCTTTTGAGGCTAGAATCAAAGAGATTACCTATAATGAGCAGGAAAA
>Ga0123355_10001175_pt1 | contig 36342 bp, 30 predicted proteins | sample TergutEmb28metaG_3_FD_89872 | JGI IMG/M metagenome (GOLD analysis project Ga0123355, IMG submission 89872) | Embiratermes neotenicus P1 segment gut microbial communities from Petit-Saut dam, French Guiana - Emb289 P1 | ecosystem: Host-associated > Arthropoda: Insects > Digestive system > Gut ...
TTCTCTAAGCGATGGAAATCTGTTTGGGTCGCGGTCAAGTTCGTAAGGAAGCGCAATTTCATTCCAAAGCGCCCAAACTTTTCCCGATTCAAAACGACGGAAAGCATCAATATCATTCTCGATAAGCGTAATATTTTTTCGTGCAAAATGCTCTCTCATATTTTCCGAAACATCTCTCGTTCCACCGCCGAAAAGCACATCCAAATTCTGATGCGCCATTTGATGTGCAATATCCCTTCGACTGCCTCGCGAGTGATGATGCGCCGCCGCCGCTGCCGGAGTAGCGTGAGTAAAATCGCAAGTAACTACCAATCCGACAGCCTTTTGTTGGTCTATTCTCGCTGCTTCGAGTATAGTTGCCAAAGGCTGAAACGCTCTGTTTGGGTCGAACTGAAACAGAATATCGTTTTCAGGGTCAGCGAGCGGATAAATCGAAAGATTGCCCGCTCGTGCCGGAACTCCGGTAAAAAACGCAGCAGCAGCCGGTGCAGAATCAGGTATCGGTGCATTCGAACCGAAAGTTTTTACCGTACCGCAAATGTATGGGTCGATGTTCAGATTAGTACCCAAATTATTGTAAATTTTAAACCAACGTGCAGCCGAAGTTACACTCAAAGATGCGCCATCGGGAATCATTACGATTAGGTTTTGCGTTGGACGCACCGATGTTCTGTATTGTCCTTGCGAAAAGGCAAAAATAGAAACGAATAATAATAAAATGCTGATATTGAGCTTTTTCATATTTTTAAGTTTTTAACAGCAGACAAAATTACAAACAAAAAATTAACGATGGCGACTTTTTGTGTTTTTTAACGTTATAGATGGCAATGGTCAAAAATTTTGATCATTAAAAAACATCGGCGATTATCACTAACCGCCGATGCTTACAATGAAAAAAAACATTTTTTTAATAACAGGGAATAAAATTAAACTCCCAACGATGCTCTAACGGCATCGATTTTAACCGTTGCTTGTGCTTCGGCTTTGTCAAAATCGGCACGTGACTGCATCTCGCCGCGCACTTCGATATAAAATTTGATTTTCGGTTCTGTTCCCGAAGGACGAACGGAGATTTTTGTGCCATCTTCGGTGAAAAATTGCAAAACGTTTGAAGTTGTTGGCATTTCCAATGCGCTTTCTTCGCCTATGGCAAGGTTTTTCATCTTCAACGTTTCGTAATCTTTTATTGTTTTCACTTTCGAGCCGGCAATTTCAACGGGCGGATTGTTGCGGAAATTGGTCATCATAGCAGCAATTTCCTCTGCTCCCGATTTTCCTTTGCGCACAACCGAAATTCCGAGTTCTTTTCCGTAACCGTATTCTATATAAATGTCTTGCAAAAGTTCGTAGAGCGATTTTCCGTTGTCTTTTGCCCACGCCGCCATTTCAGCCATCAGTGCGCAGGACGAAACGGCGTCTTTGTCGCGCGCAAATGTTTCGGGCAGAAATCCGTAACTTTCCTCGCCTCCACCGATATATGTTTTCAAACCTTCGTTTTCGCGAATAATGGCGGCAATCCATTTGAAACCGGTGTACGAATCGTACATTTCTACGCCGTTTCGTTCGGCAATATCTTTGATAATTTCGGTAGTTACGATGGTTTTTACCACATATTCCTTGCCTTTGATTTTGCCCAATTCGCGCCAGCGAGTAATGAGATAGTAAATAAACAGCAAGCAAGTTTGATTTCCGTTAATCAACACCCATTCGCCTTTGTCGTTTTTCACGGCAATTCCCAATCGGTCGGCATCCGGATCGGAAGCCATCACGATGTCGGCATCGGTTTCAATTGCCTTTTTTACAGCCATTTCCAACGCAGCCGGCTCTTCGGGATTTGGCGAAACAACGGTCGGAAAATCGCCGCTCACAACATCTTGTTCGAGTACATTAATAATATTAGTAAATCCGTACGCGCGCAAAGCCATCGGCACCAACCGAACGCCTGTGCCGTGAATTGGCGTATAAACAATTTTCAAATCGCTGTTGCATTTAATCGCATCGGGCGAAAGCGACAATGTTTTCACCGCTTCGATAAATGCTTTGTCCATTTCCTCGCCGATAATTTCGATTAACTCGGGATTTCCTGCGAATTTAATTTCGTTCACGTCTTTGATTTTTTCCACTTCACTGATGACGTTTTCATCGTGCGGAGCAATCATTTGCGCGCCATCGTCCCAATATGCTTTGTAACCGTTGTATTCTTTCGGATTGTGCGAAGCGGTGAGAATAATTCCGCTTTGGCAGCCCAAATGACGAATGGCAAAAGAGGCTTCGGGCGTTGGACGCAAATCCTCAAAGAGATAAACTTTTATTCCGTTTGCCGAAAAAATGTTTGCTGAAATTTCGGCAAATTTTCGGCTATTGTGTCGGCAATCGTGTCCGATAACAACGCTAATTTGCAGAATATCGGCAAATTGCGATTTCAAATAATTGCTCAAACCTTGCGTAGCCGCGCCAACCGTATAAATATTCATTCGGTTTGTGCCGACTCCCATAATTCCGCGCAAACCACCTGTTCCAAACTCCAAATCTTTGTAAAACGACTCAATTAATTCCGTTTTATCGGGCGCATTCATCATTCGGCGAAGTTCACTTTTTGTTTCTTCATCGTAATTTCCGTCAAGCCACATTTGTGCTTTGGACATTACTTCTTGTAGTAAAGCATTGTTTTCCATACAATTATATTTTACAAATTTCTGTTACTTACGAGCGTTAAAGGTAAAAATTAATATGCAAATATGCAAATGTGGCAAAATTTATTTCAAACTAAATCAAACAGGTCTTTCAGGTTTTAAACTTTTTTGTTACCTTTGCTTCCTAAACAACCGACTTAACTATATTAACTTAATGATTTTTGTATGAGACTTTTATTGCTTAGCAATTCCACAAATCCGGGCGAAGCCTATTTGGCATATCCGAAGTATGAAATCCAAGATTTTTTGGGTAGAGATGCGGTTGAGGCACTTTTTATTCCTTATGCCGGAGTTACTTTTTCGTATGATGATTACGAAGCGAAAGTGAATAATCGTTTTGCCGAAATTGGGCATCGCGTAAAAAGTATTCATCATTTTGATAACCCGCTGGATGCCGTAAAAAAAGCAAAAGTAATTATTATCGGCGGCGGAAATACGTGGAAACTCGTTCGTATGTTGCACGATAACAAGTTGATAGATGCTATTCGCGAGAAAGTGCTGTCGGGAACGCCGTACATTGGTTGGAGTGCCGGCTCGAATGTGGCTTGTCCGACTTTGCGCACCACGAACGATATGCCGATTGTTAATCCGATGACTTTTGAAGTTTGTAATCTTGTGCCGTTTCAGATAAATCCACATTATTTGGACGATAATCCTGCAAATCACGGTGGTGAAACGCGCGAACAGCGAATTGAGGAATTTATTACCGAAAATAAGGATGTGTATGTTGTCGGATTGCGCGAAGGTACGATGCTTCGTTACGAAAACGACAATTTAAAACTTATTGGCAAGCACAAAGCACGGATTTTCAAATTCGGAGCAAAACCGAAAGAATTGTCGGAAAAAGATGATTTTAATTTTTTGATGAAGTAAGAAAATGTGCAAATATGCAAATGAGTTAATGTGCAAATTTACAAATTAGTGAATTTGCACATTAACTCATTTGCATATTTGCACATTATTACTCAAATTCCACCACCGTAATTCCCGCGCCGCCCATTTGAACGTGTTCGTCTCGGGAATTTTTTATGTTTGGAATCGTGTTTAAATATTGGCGAATGGCTTGTCGAAGCGCGCCTGTGCCTGTTCCGTGTAGAATTCGTACGCCGGAAATTCCGACCATAATTGCGTCGTCGATAAAATAAGTAATCGCTTGCAAGGCTTCGTCTGCGCGCATTCCGCGCACATCAATTTCCGATTTGAAATTAAGTTTTCGTTTGCGCACTTCATCGGAAGTGGTTTTTCCAAGCAATTCGTATTTTCCGCGATTTTCTCTTTTCAGTTGGTTGCTGCCGATTTTTTCCAATTTATTCAAATGAACAGTTGATTTTAATTGTCCGAAAGCAACAACTGCCTGTCTTTCTTGCAGTTCCAAAATTATTCCGATAGCGGTTTGTCCTTTTAAGCGTGCATTATCACCGATTTTTAAAGGTTGAGTGGTTGAAATGTTTTTTGTTGATTGTTTTTTTTGCACTTTCTTAAAAGTCCCCCCTGTGGGGGATTTAGGGGGCTTCTCCTGAAAAATTTGCTCTTTAAACGTTTCCAATTCCTTGCGAGCGGTGCGTGTGCGCTCTTTTTCGGCTTCGGCTTCTTTTATTTGACGAATGGTATTTTCAATTTTCGCGTTGGTATCCGAAAGCAGGTTTTTGGCTTCATCACGCGCTTTGAGCAAGATTTCTTTGCGCTGTTTGTTGATTTCGCTCAACTCATTTTCGTATTTTTCAACAGTTTCTTGCAAACGCTTTTCTTTGGTGCGAATTTCCTTGCGCTTATTTTCCCAATAACGCTTGTCGCGCACAATATCTTGCAAATGCTTGTCGAAATTCAAATGTTCTGCGCCGACTTTTTCCGAAGCCTTTTGTATCAAATCCTCAGGCAAACCGATTTTTCGGGCAATTTCTACCGCAAACGAACTTCCGGGACGACCAACAGCAAGTTGAAAAAGCGGCTGCAGATGTTGGCGGTCGTACAACATTGCGCCGTTCACAATTCCTTCGGTTTCCTCAGCAAAGTGCTTTAAATTAGTGTAATGCGTTGTGATTACGCCAAAAGATTGGCGCGCATTAAAATTTTCCAACAAACTTTCGGCAATTGCTCCACCGATAGTCGGCTCTGTTCCCGCGCCAAATTCGTCGATGAGAAAAAGCGTTTTTGCATTACAGTTCCGCACGAAAAATTTCATATTCAGCAAATGCGAACTGTATGTAGAAAGGTCATTTTCAATGGATTGCTCGTCGCCAATATCAATAAAAATTTGCTCAAAAATTCCGCACGAACTGCTGTCGTGAAGCGGAACGAGCAATCCGCATTGAAGCATATATTGTAGTAAAACGGTAGTTTTGAGGCAAACCGATTTTCCGCCCGCATTTGGACCTGAAATTAGCAAAATCCGCTGTTTTTCGTTCAGACAGATGTTAAGCGGAACAACTTCTTTGCCTTGTTTTCGCAGCGAAAGATAGAGCAAAGGATGCACGGCTTTTGTCCAATTAAGTTGGCAAAGATTTTCAACGCGTGGTTTTATGGCTTTTATCTCGTTGGCAAACAAGGCTTTTGCTCGCAAAAAATCAATTTCTGCCAAAAAATACTGCGAAGCAAAAATTTGTTCGGTATAAGGTCGTACAAATTCGGTAAAATCGAGCAAAATGCGCATAATTTCACGACGTTCCTCATTTTCGAGTTCGCGCACACGGTTATTTGCTTCCACAACTTGCTGAGGTTCAATGTAAACGGTTTTTCCTGTCGCCGATTCGTCGTGTACAATTCCGCCAATTTTCCGCTTGTACGCGGGCGGAACAGGAATTACCAAACGACCTTCGCGCATCGACGGCGCGGTGTCTTTTTCCACGTATCCAGCGGCTTGCGCTTGGCGGAGAATAGCGTGCAAAGTCTTGGAAACGCTGCTTTGCACTGCGACAATTTCTTTTCGCACTCGCGCCAATTCGGACGAAGCATTATCTTTTATCTTTCCGAATTTATCAAGAATTTTATCAATTTTCTGGATTATTTCGGGAAAAATTTCGACTTCGGAAATCAATTCGTGCAAATGCGGAAATTCTGCAACTTCCTGTTTTTGAATAAAAACAACAAGTCGACGAACGGCTTCGAGCGCACGGCGGAGATTGAAAATTTCCAATTCATCGAGATACAAACCCTCGACACGCACGCGAACAAACGCCTCGCGAAGGTCAAAAAAATCGCCGATAGGAATTTCCTCTTTGCCGAAACTGATAATTCGCAGCATTTCGTCAGTTTGACACAGCAGTTTTTGTACATTTTCAAAATCTGCCGAAAAACGAATTTCATCAACACGTTCTTTTCCTAATGTGCTGATAGACTTTTGTTTCAGTAGTTGGCGAATGGAAACGAAATCTATTTTTTGTTCGATATGTTCGGGATAAAGCATTGACTTTCTGTTTTATTTCGATACAAAAGTAACTATTTTTCAAAAAACTGTACAAGAAAAACGTTGAGAACCTAAATCTCAACGTTACTTTTTCTTAAAATGAGTTTTCAAATTTATTCCTCGTCTATATGAACATTCGCATCTGCATCGAAAATAGACAACTGACGATGGAAAATTTCGTCTAACGACATTTGGAAAGTTTCTGTGTGAGTGATGCCCGAAATTTTAGTTAATTTCTCCAATAATAACTGCATCAAATGTTTGTTGTCTTTTGCATACACTTTGACAAACAAGGAATATTTGCCTGTTGTACAATGACATTCAACAATTTCGGGAATTTTTTCCAATTCGGCAACAACCGAGTTGAAACAACTTGCATTACTGATTGTTATACCAATATAAGCACAAGTTTGGTAACCCATTTTATAAGTGTCAACAATAAATTCAGAGCCTTTGATAACGCCGATATTGCGTAATTTCTGAACGCGCTGGTGAATTGCTGCGCCTGAAACATTACACTCGCGCGCTACTTCCAAAAACGGAATTCTGGCATCCTGCGAGATTAATTGCAGAATTTTTTTGTCTAATTTGTCAATTCGATGGTATCCCATAGTTTTTATTTTCATTTAGTTAGTTACAAACACCCTTTCACAGATAAATATATTGTGCAAAAGTATTCAAAAAAATCATTATTTGACTGCTTTCTCTATAAATTGGTAGTTTTTTAGGATTTTTTGAGAAATTACCGATATTTTCCCGAATCGCAATCCTCCAAAATATTCAGATAACTTTGATAGCGCGATTGCGAAATTTCGTGCTTTTCTATTGCTTTTCTCACCGCACAATCCGGCTCGCGAATGTGCCGGCAATTTGCAAATTTACAATTTTTCGACACGGCAAAAATATCTTTAAAATAATGTCCGATTTCGTCTTTTTCCATATCTACCGTGCCGAAACCTTTTACGCCCGGCGTGTCGATAATGTATCCGCCGTTGGGGAGTTCGTACATTTCCGACAAAGTTGTGGTGTGCATTCCTTTGTTGTGCGCCAGAGAAATATCGCCGATTTTTATATCTAAATCGGGCAAAATGGCTTTTATCAAAGTCGATTTTCCCACTCCCGAATTTCCCGAAAAAAGACTGATTTTTCCTTTCAAAAAACTCGTCAATTCGTTCAAAGTTTTGGGTTGCAAGGCAGAAACTTCAAATATTTTGTAATCCATTGTCGAATACAGATGCGCCAACGCTCGCACATACTCCAAATCATTCTCATCGTAAAGGTCTATTTTATTAAAAATCAAGCAAGCAGGAATTCTGTACGCTTCTGCCGTTGCCAAAAAACGGTCGATAAAAACGGTGTAAGTTTCGGGATATTTGACGGTAACAACGAGCGCGGCTAAATCAAGATTGGCGGCAATTACTTGTGCTTGTTTTGATAAGTTGGTCGAGCGGCGAATGATATAATTTCGGCGTTCGCAAATTTCGTAAATCAATCCCGAATTGTCCGAAATCCGCTCAAAAAACACCCTGTCACCAATCGCAATCGGATTGGTGGTTTTGATGTCTTTGATGCGAAAATTGCCTTTTATTTTGCACTCCACCAAATTGCCCTCGCTGGTTTTTACTAAAAACCAACTTCCCGAATTTTTTATGACAAGACCTTCCATATTCTTAAAATGCTTCTGTCGCTCTGATATAAAATTGCCAACCGTCGCCGAAATTATTTCTTGCAACATCAACGCGCAAATGAACGCGCGCATCGTTCAGTCGGTAGCGCAACCCGACGCCGTATGCAAATTTCATTGTGTTGTTCAACTGAAAATTCCGACTGTTGTAAACATCGCCCATTGCGCCAAAAACGCTGGCTTTCAGCCGTCTGTATATCGGAAAACGATATTCGGCTTGTGTTGCCAACAGTACATTTTCCCGATATTGTCCTTGACGAAATCCGCGTAACAAATCCGCTCCGCCGACCGTCGGCAAGAGTTGAAACGGAATTTCGTCTCCGAAAATACCGTCGAATTTAAACTGAAATGCAAAAATGTGTTCGTTAAACGGCATCGGAACATATTTTCGGAAATCGAGTTCAAATGTTTGCAAACTGTAAGTGCTTGCCCAGCCTGCTCGCGAAAGCCCAAAGGCGGTTTTGAGAAAAGTTCCGCGAAAGGGATAAAAAAAGTTGTCGCGACTGTCGAACATTGCCACACCGCCAAGGCTCGTTTTGTGATAAGGTGTCCAGCCGGTTGTCCCGAAAGTATCGAAAATGTGCTGTTCCATTTCTGCCGAACTGAAATTTGTTCGAGCGCGCTCGGTGCGTGCCGAAAAATTTGCGCCGACAAAGAGATTTTCGCGTATTTCGTACTGCGGTTGCAATAAAACGGCAAAAGAACGCGTAGTAAAAGGTTCTTCTATGTTTGTTTTTTCATTTCCTATTCCGAAAAAATAGTCGGGAAAATCGCTAAAATGCAAATTTGAAAACAAATACCATTTATTATCTGCAAAAAAAAGTCGTGGCGTGGTGTTGAAAATAAACTGTCGTCGAAACGTATAAACCGCGCTTCCCGAAATGGAGCTAATCCGACTAATATCGCTACTCGGAAAATAAAATCCGTAAGCAATTCCCGGTGCCCAACTCGTTTCGGGCTGATACGAAGCGTTTGGAATTACAAAAATACTGCGCCTCGAAACAATCGTATCGGATTGTTCGGCAAATATTTTTCCGAAAAAAAAGAGAAACAAAGAGCAAAAAATTAATCGAACGAGCATCGGTTTATTTGTGTTTTTTTGAAAATCAAATCTTTTGCAAAAATTTATTTTCTTAATGTAAATCCAACAGGCACTTTCAATACGTCAGAGTCGTACATATTGATATACAAAGTTATTGGAGTTTCGAGTCCTTCGTAGGTTATTTCATACATATCAAGCATTCCGCTATTACCGAACATACCGTTTCTTGTGTGAAACGAACAGCAACTTCCCAATCGTTCAAAACTGATTGACTCGCCGTTTGGTCCGGCTAAGGCGTTCAAAAACCGTCTTTGATTTATTGGTCCTTGCCGTTGCATTGCACCGCCAACCATAATTGGATTTTCCTGAGTATAACCGTAAGTTTTGTCAGTAGCGTATTCTCTAATGAGAAACATTTGGTCATTAACCAATTCTTGCTGTATGCGAGGACTTCCAAAATCTAATTCAGACTCTCCATTGTTCGCATTTATCGTAGATTTGAACGAGGCGATTAATAGCACGGCACAAATCATAAAAACTACTTTTTTCATATTTATTTGTTTTATTATTAACATTATACTATCCAAAATTTTCACTAAAACCGTTGATAATCGGCATAACAGTTGGCGATACTTTGTTTGCCAATTCCATCTCGTTTTTGGCAAAAAGTGCTTCAAAAATCAGTCCGCTATCCATTCCCTCTTGGCTCATAGCCTGAAAATGAATGTGCCAAAACCAGTCGCCATTTTGTTCAAAATCACCGACTAAACCAATTTGTTCACCCGCTTTGATTTTGTCGCCCACTTTTGGCAAATCTTTGTCTGATAAATGTCCGAAAAGCAAGTAAAAATCACTAACTTTCAAAGCGATAATATTGCCATATCCTCCGGCACAATCTTCGTACAATACGTGCGATATTTCTCCATCGTAAGGAGCAAAAACTGCTGTGTCTTTTGGCACAATCAAATCTATCCCGCAATGAATTGTCCTGTCCATATCTACCCATTCGCTATCGGCGTGAGCGTATAATAATTTCCTGTACTCTCTGTCACCGGATATTGCCCATTTTGCCTTTTCTTGGTCAAGCAATCGAAACAAAAAATCATTCAGTTGCTTTTGGCTTAAATCTTTAATTTTGCCATAATATTCGCCGTTTTCGCCCAAATCAATTTTTAACGGATTGGTTTTGCCAATATCGCCGATAATAGAAAATGGTTTTGGATTTTTTTCTACAAATTCCGTCAGCCAGCTTTTGTTTTTTGCTTGTCTGAACAGTGGATAGAGCACTGCCGTGTCGGTGAATTTAAGTAATTCACTGTATAATTTGTAGCCGAATTTTCCGTAAACTCCTTTGCCCACGTATGGAGTGCTTGCTTCCAAATAAGTATCTATTCCTCGACTGTCCAGTATATTTAACATTTCAGCCAAAAGTGCCTCGCCAATGCCTTGTCCTCTTTTTGTTTTGTCAACCACGACTGCTACAAGTTGGTAAAAAGCTATCCCTTTTGGCTCATTTTCGTGCGATGCGTCTGCCACTGCTTGAAAATTTGCTGCGTATTCGCCTGCAACCTTGTTTATATCGTCGTGTATTTTTGCATCTACATCGTGCGGAAGCCACACAGTTGCTCCTACAAGTTGGTCGTTTTCATCTTTTGCAACGTGCGATACGCAACCATTTGCCGACAAATAAACTTCGTAATATTTTGCAATTATATCGAGTGCTTTGTCCGAAAATTTGTCTGTATCACTGCCGATAACCCATTTGAAAAATATATCGCCATCATAACTTTCGGCAATAAATTTGGCGACAGCAGCAATTTCCTCTTTTTTTGTATCTCTTATATTTAATTTCACTGCAAACGTAATAAGTTAATTGAAAATTTAATCCACCTCTCGCACCAAATAAATCAGTGACGGAAAGTGGTCGCTGAAACCATTAAGCCAAACACCTCGCGAGTGCGTACGAAGCGGCGCGCCTCTGTCACGACCTTCTTGATGTTTGAGAAACGGCGCATTGAATACTTCGGCTCGCCAGTATCGCCATTCGTTGCGCGGAGCATTCAGAAGCCCGTACGAAACCATAATTTGGTCGAATAAATTCCAACGATTTTGAAATCTCAACGTACCGATTCCTCTGTCGTGAATTGCCCAAAACGGATTGAACAAACCGCCCGGCTCAACATCCGCCGCATTTCTTTTGGCGTTGAGCGTTACGGAAATACTTACATCCGCCGGGTCATCGTTGAAGTCGCCCATAAGCATAATTTTTGCATTCGGTTCAATGGCAATGATGGAATCGATAATCGCCTGACTCACTTCTGCTGCGGCAACGCGTCGCGGAGTTGATGCCGTTGCTCCGCCCCAACGCGAAGGCCAGTGAACGACAATGAAATGAACTTTTTCGCCCATCAAATATCCGCTCACCAACAATTGGTCGCGCGTGGTGGGTCGAGTTTGTCCCGGCATAAGAGTTGGATGTGCAACGGCATTGGAAACGGTGAAAAAACGTGGATTGTAAAGCAGTGCATTGTCAATTCCTCTGCGGTCGGGACTATCGAAATGCACAATTCCGTACTGACGGTCGGCAATAGCCGGTTGGCGCACCAAATCTTCGAGTACAGCGCGATTTTCAACTTCGGAAACTCCGACAATCACCGCGCCAACGGGCGATTGGTCTAATCCGATTTGCGAAATGGCAAAGGACATTCTTCTCAATTTTTCGTTGTACTTGTGCGTATTCCATTTGAACGAACCGCCCGGAGTGAATTCAATATCACTTCCGTTTTCTTGGTTTTGAATGGTGTCAAACAAGTTTTCCAGATTGTAATAAGCAATGCAAACGAGTTGTACATTACGTTTTTCGCCGGTTGAGGCTGGTCGCTGTGTGTTGCAAAATGCAAACAGGGACAAAATAAAAAGTCCCGTAGCCAAAATAAAAAGTTTATTTTTCATAATGGATTTCTTTTTTATGAGTTTATAAATATTTTGTTTTAAATTTCAAATTCTCGCCCATTCGTCTGAATCAAGATTTACAAGATTACGAGATTTACAAGATTTTTTATCCTGCAAATCCTAAAATCAAGAAAATCCTGATTCTGATTGTTTCGCGCCTTAAAATCTCCATCCCAATCCCCAACCGATAAATTCGGCTCTTTGCAAATGCGTTTTCAGCGAAACGGAAGCAAAAAAATTGTCTGTAATTGCATATCTTGCAACGGCGCGTGTGTAAAGCCAACCATCCTCTGCATTAATATTATATCTGTAAATCAATCCTTTGTTTCCTGTTCCGTGTTCGGTGTAAGGCTCTAAATTTTTAATCGGGTCGTACAGATACAAACCGAAATGAAAACCGGCTGTCAATCTGCCAATCATAAATTCGTGATGCCACGAAACACCGGCGCGAATTTTATTCCAAAACAAATTTTCCTCGATAAATGTTCTGTAAAAATGGCTGTAATTCGGAATATTCGGACTTCTTACCGGCTCAATAGGCGCATTCACAACACCAAAAACTCCGTTATAAAAAACGTCAGCACCCAATCCCATTCGATACCAATTTGACAACGGTCGGTACACTCCAAAAGCCAATGAGCCGATTCCGTAAAAATTTTCGTTTCGATAATGCAACTGAGCAACTCCGCCCGAAAGCGTGATTTCAAACGAAAATTCGCGCGGAATATCCTCTTGCGGTCGTCGTTGCGGTTGCGGTCGGTTGCGATGATTTGGTGCGTATTTTAATCCAATGTACGCGTTCATCATATTTAATCCCGAATTTGGCTGAATAATACTTCCGTTTGAAACGTGATTCCACGCATAATCGGCTGTGAGGCTAAATCCACCACCAATCGGCACTTCCAGATTTCCGCCGAAAGTGAGAAAAACATTCATCACCGAGCCGATTGCGCCGTTCGCGCCGACCAATGTTCCGGGCGTGTGCGGTGTGTTGCTGTAACGCTTGTTGAGAAAACTCACGCCTGCGCCGGGTTTCATATTGAGCGTGAAAAAATTTGTCCGCAAAAGCGCAATATTCATATACGGATACAGCGCAATTCCTTGTCCGAGCATCGTCGGATTGCCAAAATCCATAAAAACCAACCCTGCGCCAATTTCGGGAAAATTCAGAAATTGATGCCACGCACGTTCGCCCATCGTCTGAAATTCAATAGCAATTTCTCCGCCGCGCACCGGATTGAGTACCAAATCTCCGACACGGTCATTGTGCCTCAATATCGAGCCGTGCATATATTGAGCCTTTATTTTGTAGTTTGTCCACGTTTGCGCCGACATTCCCGAAAATAAAAAAAGAGTTAAACAAAGCAGTGTCGCTTTTTTCATATCAATTATGTAAAAACAGGTTTTTCGATTCAATAATTTTGGTTACCTTTGGCTGCGCAAAAATACGAATATTAAATTGATTTCAAGGGCTTTTTATGTATTCAATATTCAAAAAAGAAATTCATACCTTTTTCAGCAATGCCACAGGTTATATTGTAATCGGTATTTTCTTGTTACTCACCGGATTATTTTTATGGGTAATTCCGGGCGAATTTAATATTTTGGATGCCGGTTACGCCAATGTTGACGGACTGTTTTTTCTTGCGCCTTGGCTTTTTCTGTTTCTTTGTCCGGCAGTAACGATGCGTGCATTTGCGGAGGAAAAACAAACCGGAACGTGGGAATTGCTCATTACCAAACCGATAAGTAAATTTCAGTTGGTTTTGGGAAAATATTTTGCAGGTTGGGCGTTGGTTTGTTTGGCACTGATTCCGACTGTGCTTTATTATTTTTCCGTTTGGTATATGGCAGAACCAATTGGAAATGTTGATGCAGGCGCATTTTGGGGTTCATTTATCGGACTGTTTTTTCTCTCGGCGGTGTATGTTGCTATCGGAACTTTTGCTTCGTCGCTGTCTAAAAATCAGATAGTTTCATTTATCATTGCGCTGGTTTTGTGCTTCTTTTTTTACTACGGATTCGATATAATCGGCAGTTTTTTCACTTCGGGCGAAACTATTTTCTTTATCAATAATTTGGGAATTAGTGCGCATTATCGCTCAATGAGTCGAGGTGTGATTGACTCGCGCGACATTGTTTATTTTCTTGTGCTTACGCTGATTTTTATTGGATTGACGGTTTGGAAAATAAAAAAATGAGGGCGAAAGGGCGAAGGCACGAAAGGGCGAAATAGGGGCGAATTGAATTCGCCCGAAAGAAAAAATAATAGACGAATGTAATTCGCTCCTACAAAAAAATATTGAATTTTATGCAGTCAACTGCATAAAACAAACAAAATTTATGCAGTCTATTGCATAAAACAAACAAAAACACTACATTTGCACCGCATAAAATCACAAAAAAATGCTTACGGCAAATAAATTTGAACAAATAATTGCAGAACAGCGCGAGGAGCGAAACGCCTTGCCAATTGCCGATTGGTGCAATAGAGCAAGTGAAGCAAAAATTGATTTGAATAGTCCGCTTGCTCAAATTGTGATTGGTGTGCGCCGAAGCGGAAAATCTACACTTTGCCATAAGGTGTTAAAAAACAGTGGTGTAGATTACGCTTATGCCAATTTTGACGACGAACGGCTTTTTGACTTGAAAAGCGAACAGCTGAATGATGTTTTGCAAGCACTTTACAGTATTTACGGTGATTTTAAGTATCTGTTTTTGGACGAAATTCAGAATGTCGGTGGTTGGCATTTGTTTGTCAATCGGCTTTTGAGGCAAGGTATTCGTCTAATTATCACAGGCTCGAACGCAAAACTTTTAAGCAGTGAGTTGAGTACGTATCTCACAGGTCGTTATGTTGAAATTGAACTTTTTCCGTTCTCATTTTCCGAAACGCTCGATTACAAAGAAATCAAGCCAAATGCCGTAACAACCAAAGAATTGGCTTTTCGGCGACAGGCATATTTCGAGTATTTGAAACAAGGCGGTTTCCCCGAAATGTTTCAAATTGCCGAAACACAAAAACACGAATATCTGCGAACGCTCTTTCAGTCGGTTATTTTCAAAGATATTGTAAAACGATTTAATATCAAATATATCAAGGCTTTAAACGACATTTCTAATGTTTTGCTAAATAATATCTCGCGCGAAATCAGTTACACAAAAATCGCCAAAACGTTGGGAATAAAAAGTGTTCACACGGCTCAAAATTATGTTTCGTATCTCGAACAAGCCTATTTGTTTTTATCCGTACCGCGATTTTCATTCAAAAGCATTGCGCGCGCCGGTAATCGAAAAACGTATGCGATAGACCCTGTTTTTGTGTCGTTTTTGCCTGAAATTACAGGTGCAAACGACGGCTATTTGCTTGAAAACGTGGTGTTTTTGGAACTTTGCAGACGACGAGCCGACAACAATTTCGACATCTATTATTATAACAATAATTACGAAGTAGATTTTGTTATTTCACAAAACGGCAAAATCTGTGAGTTGATACAAGTTTCGTTGAGCCTCGAAAATGCAAAAACACGCAAGCGCGAAGTATCCGCTTTGTTGAAAGGCGCAAAAGATTTGCATTGCAACAAACTGAAAATCATAACACAAGACGAAAAAGAAATCATTGTTGAAAACGACAAAGAAATAGAAATTGTTTCGGTAATAGATTGGTTGTGCGAAGCGAAGTAGGGGCGAATTGCATTCGCCTGAAAATTACAAATCAAACGGATTTAATCGCTTCAAGTTGGGAATTCGATTAAAATCCGAGTCGCTTGTCAGCAAAATAAAACCGTGAACTATTGCAGTAGCGGCGATGATGGCGTCGGGCGTTTTGGTTTTGGTAGTTCGCCGAATTTCTACACACTTTTCAACAACCGCATCGGAAAGCGAAATAACGTTCGACACATCTACAAATAATTCTACCATCTTTTCCTTTGCAATATTGTGATTTTTCCACGAAAGTGCTTCAATCTTTGTCATAACAGAAATGTTCGGCACTTTATCAATGATATTTGCCAAAAAAAGCGTTGCCTTTTCCGAAAAAACATCGGAAAAATAATTAGAAACCACATTACTATCGATTAAATATCGTTCCATTCCTCGCGCATTGCTTTTACGTGTTTGTTAAAACTTTCCGCATCCTCTTTTGTAAACACACCGCGAAACTTATCCGACAAACGCTCTACCGGTTTTGGCTCGTCAATTAGAGAAAATGTTACCGCCACTTGCTTACCAACATACGAGGGCGGAACAGACACCGATACTCTTGACCTGCGAGGAGTAATAATTGTACTTGTCATCACATTGCGTTTTGAAATAATACTGCAAAGATACGAAAATAATGCAAGCGTGAAAAATTTTCACCCTACATTTATATCGTTTGTAGAGCATATAGATGCAGGTTTTAACCTGTGGCATAAGCAAAATATTGATTTTTTCCCTATCTTTGCAATTCAAACTACAAAATTATAAACTTTAAAAACCAAAAAATTATGTACAAAAAAATTTTAATCCCATTTGTTTTTCTGTTCTCACTTTTGTTGATTATTAGCAGTTGTAATGAAAAAGACGAGCCTGAAACTCCAATCACAATCACTCCCGGCGAGAGTGTAGAAATCAACGGCGTAGTTTGGGCAACTCGCAATGTAGATATGCCGGGAACTTTTGCTGAAAAGCCCGAAAGCTCGGGTATGTTTTACCAATGGGGCAGAAATATCGCTTGGTCTACCGATGCAGATGCAGTTGTAAGCGATTGGGACAGCAATTTTTATACAGGCGATACTTGGACAAGAGCCAACGACCCTTGTCCACAAGGCTGGCGCGTACCTACTCGTGATGAAATTCAAACACTTCGCGATGCTGATAATGTCACCGTTTCTGAGTTGACAACTGTAAACGGCGTACACGGTCGCACTTTCACCGACCGTGCCACTAACAACACCATTTTTCTGCCTGTCGTGGGTTTCCGCAACCACACGGATGGCGCGCTTTGGAGCGGAAGTGGCGACTATTGGAGTAGCACGCTGTCACCGTTCAGCGATACCACCGCGTTGTGTTTAGGTTTCAACAGTAGCGTTGTGCTTGTTTCTGTCAACAATCGTGCGTCGGGCTTGTCTATTCGCTGCGTGGCGGAATAAAATTTGAAAAAATAAAAAATGAACAAACCATTAATATTAGTAACAAACGACGACGGTGTTGATGCAAAAGGCATCAATGTATTGACAGAACTTATGACCGAAATCGGCGAGGTGATTGTTCTCGCGCCGGCTTTTCCGCAATCGGGACAATCAAATGCGCTGACTGTAACCGCGCCGATACGTTTCAAAAAAGTAGCAGAAAAAGGAAATATCGTTCGCTATTCCTGCACCGGAACGCCGACCGATTGCGTGAAACTTGCTTTGAACGAGATTTTTCCGAACAGAAAACCCGATTTGCTGGTTTCGGGAATAAATCACGGCTCGAACGCAGCGATAAACGTAATTTATTCAGGCACAATGGGCGCGGCTTTTGAGGGTTGCGCAAACGGAATTCCGTCTGTCGGTTTTTCTATTGACGACCACAGTTTGAGTGCCGATTTTGAAAATTTTAAACCATTCGTGCTGAAAATCGCAAAAACGGTATTGGAAAATGGCTTGCCCGAACGAGTTTGTTTGAACGTAAACGCGCCTGTGGGCGAAATTAAAGGAGTAAAAATTGTCCGACAATGCAGAGGTTTTTGGACAAAAGAACTTGAAAAACGTGAAGACCCGCGCGGAATCGGTGATTACTTTTGGCTCACCGGCTATTTCCACAACGAAGAACCGGAAGCAACAGATACCGACGAATGGGCGTTGAAAAATGGCTATATTTCAATCGTGCCAACGAGAGTTGATATGACTGATTATGAGTATTTACAAAATTTCAAATTCCAACAATCTGAAATCTGAAATTTGAAATTAATTTAAAATGAAAAAACTCGACAATGTCATAATAGGAATTTTGCTCGGACTTTTACTTCCGATAGGTTTTATTTGGCTGTATTGTTACAACTTCTTTCCGGAAACTCCTGTTTTGGAGCTGCTTAAAAGCACATTGGGAACTATCACTTTCGGGCGATTGATGATTTTGGCAATAGTGCCGAATTTAGGCGCGATTTTCCTGCTTTACAAACACGATATTTTCAAATTAGGAACAGGAGTTATTGTCGGAATGATACCATATCTAATCGCGAGTGTGTTGTCACTGCTTTTCTTTTAGGCATTTTGAAAATTTTGTGCAAAAAATTTCTCTATCCAAAAGAAATTTTATACTTTTGCCAAGCTAAAAAAACGAGAAAAAAAATACAACTAAAATACATAAATATTATGTCGAGAAACGTAAAGAAAAAAGAAGAATTTGCAACTGTTGAGCAAGCATTAAGCACATCAGAAGCATTTATCGAAAAAAATCAAAGACAAATTTTAATCGGTGTCGGAATTATAATTGCGATGGTTTTAATCATTCTGTCCGTTCGCAATTTTTACCTGCAACCTCGTGCAATAGCAGCCGAAAACGAAATGCCCGCAGCGCAAATGTATTTTGCCAATGGGAATTTCGAAAGAGCTTTGAACGGAGATGAATTTACAACTATCGGATTTAGAGCCATAGCCACCGATTTTAGGATGACGCGTTCGGGAAATTTGGCAGCTGCATATGCCGGAATTTCTTATTTCAGATTGGGCGATTTTAACAATGCGATAAAATTTTTGTCGCGCTTCAACGGCAGAGATTCCTATTTGACGGCTTCGGTTATCGGATTGATTGGTGACAGCTACGTTGAATTGGGCGAAGTTGCAAGAGCCATTGGATATTTTGAACGAGCAGCCAATATGAAAAACGATGTGATGAGTCCGATTTTTCTTAAAAAAGCAGGATTGGCACACGAGTCATTAGGAAATTTGACAAGAGCAGCTGCAAGTTTTCAAAGAATAAAAGACTTATATCCAGACAGCCAAGAAGCTGCCGATATTGATAAATATATCGCGAGAGTAACACAATAGAGTGCAGTTTGCAGAGTGCAGAGTTTAGTTGTTTGAAAACTAAAAACTGCACTCTACACTCTGTACTCTGCAAACTATTATTATGGCAACCCAAAATTTATCAGAATACGATATTCAGAATCTTCCGACAAGAGATATTATCGGTGAGCAAAAATATGCTATTGCTGTTGCTGACTGGAATCCGCAAGTAACGCACACTTTGCTGAAAGGCGCAGTTGATACTTTGATTGAATGCGGTGTAAATGAGGAAAGTATAAAAATAATTCACGTTCCCGGAACATTTGAATTGACTTTCGCTGCAAAAAGATTGTGCGATGATTTTGAGGCTCTTTATGATGCGGTCATAGTGTTGGGTTGTGTGATACAAGGCGAAACACCACATTTTGATTACGTTTGTCAAGGAGTAACTGCCGGAATTACAAAACTGAATACCGAAAGAGATTGCCCGGTAATTTTTGGAGTTCTCACAGTCAATACTTTACAGCAAGCATTAGACCGCGCCGGCGGAATTCACGGAAATAAAGGCGTAGAAGCGGCGATTACCGCAATAAAAATGGTAAATATTGTTTGGTAGTTTCAAGTTCTTTTTATACTTTTGCACCTGCTTTTAACGAAAAGTATTTGGGGCAGTTACCAAAGTGGACAACTGGGGCTGACTGTAACTCAGCTGGCTACGCCTTCGGAGGTTCGAATCCTTCACTGCCCACGATTTAGTTATCAGTTTGTAGTTGTCAGTTGTCAGACATTTGCTCTGAAAGTTTAGAAATCGAGAACTGAAAACTGACAACTAAATTCTGAAAACTAAAACATTGCGGAAGTAGCTCAGTTGATAGAGCATTAGCCTTCCAAGCTGAGGGTCGCGGGTTTGAGTCCCGTCTTCCGCTCTCAACAAAAAGTCGTTAGTCGAAAAGATTAACGGCTTTTTTGTTTATTTCGCACAATGTATATCGTATAATTAAACTTTTTCCGTAATTTTGTGTTTTTAAAAATCGCGTGAATAAACTTGATATATATATGTTGAAGCGTTTTCTTACGCTTCTTGTGATGACTTTTCTCATTTGCATCTTTATTCTGCTGATGCAATTTATGTGGATGCGTATAGATGATTTGGTTGGGAAAGGCATTCCGCTCATCATTTTAGCAGAATTTTTTATGTATGCAGCGTTTACGGTTGTGCCGTTGGCTTTACCGTTGGCAATACTTTTGGCTTCGCTGATGACTTTCGGAAATTTGGGTGAAAATTTTGAACTTACGGCGATGAAAGCTGCCGGAATTTCACTTTTTCGCATTATTCGACCGCTCATTGTCGGCGTGCTGCTGATTTGTTTCGGTGCATTTATTTTTTCAAATCAAGTCCTTCCTGCTGCTCAGTCGAGACTTTGGGCGTTGGTTTTTTCATTACGTCAAAAATCGCCCGAACTGGATATTCCGGTGGGCGAATTTCATTCCGGCATTGATGGATTCACGATTTACGTTCGGGGCAGAGAAGGAAGGTTGTTGAAAGATTTGATGATTTATGATTTTTCGGAGGGTTTTAATAATGCAACCGTTATGACAGCCGATTCGGGACGCATACAGCTTACCGCCGACGAACAACATTTATTGCTCACGCTGTATCACGGTGAATCTTTTCAAAATATCCAGCGCGACGGTGACCGAAATCGCCACCCTACAAGCATTCCGTATCGGCGCGAAGTGTTTGCAAAAAGGCAAATGTTGATAGAATTTGGTAATGAATTTAACCGATACGATGTGTCGATACTGCGCGACCAGCATATCAGTAAAAATGTGGTGGAACTCCGCGCTTCGATTGATTCGGTGAGCGAAATACTCGATTTGAGATTGGAACAGCAAGGGCGCGAAATGATTCAGCGCAATTTTTTGGGTCGCGAGGCTTCCGGTGCGCGATATTTTGAACGCCCTCACGATATGAACGCACAAGATTACAGAGTGGATTCGTTGTTTTTGTCGCTCTCGCAAAATACGATGGAAATGGCGGCAACGCAAGCCTTGTCGAGAGCGCGAGAAAGGCGCGACCAAGTGCAGTATAATAGACTAATGGTAAACAGCGATATTGTGTATGTACGGCGACACGCTATTCAGTTGCATCGAAAATTTACGCTGTCGTTTGCCTGCTTGATATTCTTTTTCATCGGCGCACCGCTCGGCGCAATCATTCGCAAAGGCGGACTTGGAATGCCGGCAGTTATTTCGGTATCGATGTTTATTGTGTATTATATCATCGACAATACAGGCTACAAAATGGCGCGCGAAGGCGTTTGGGAGCCGTATCAAGGTGTGTGGTTGAGTTCAATGATTTTGTTGCCGATAGGTATTTTTCTCACTTACAAAGCCGCTGTTGATGCCACTTTGTTTAGCTTCGATTATTATAAAGCAATTTGGGAAAGAATTAAAATAGGATTTGCAAGTTGTAGACTGCAAATTGCAAATCGTGTATCTCGTAACTCATAAACTTGTAACTTATTTTTATGAAATCAACAATATTAAATACAATTGAAGAAGCCATTGACGATATTCGTAATGGAAAATTCGTTATCGTGGTGGATGATGAAGACCGCGAAAATGAGGGCGATTTTATTTGCGCTGCCGAAAAAATCACGCCCGAAATGGTCAATTTTATGATTACGCACGGTCGCGGACTTGTTTGTGTGGCGATTGTCGAGGAACGTTGCGATGAGCTGAAACTCGAAATGCAGGCGCAAAATAATACGTCGATTTATTCAACACCATTTACCGTAAGTGTCGATAAAATAGAAGGTTGCACAACCGGCGTTTCGACTGCCGACCGCGCTGCAACCATTCGCGCATTAGCCGACACGAGTTCAACGCCTGAAACTTTTGGTCGTCCCGGACACATTTTTCCACTTCGTGCGCGTTCTCGCGGTGTTTTACGCCGTGCGGGACACACCGAAGCGGCGGTTGATTTGGCGCGTTTGGCAGGTTTGAGTCCTGCAGGTGCACTTATCGAAATTATGAACGACGACGGCTCGATGGCGCGTTTGCCCGAATTGATTGAGGTTGCGAAAAAATACGATTTGAAAATTGTTTCGATAGAGGATTTAATCGCTTATCGCTTGCGCAACGAATCGCTCATTGAAAAAGGCGAAACGGCTGATATGCCGACCGATTACGGACATTTTAAAATTATTCCTTTCCGCCAGATTTCAAATGGGAAAGAACACATTGCGCTCGTAAAAGGCGAATGGCAAGCCGACGAAGCGGTTTTGGTGCGCGTGCATTCGTCGTGTATCACGGGCGATATTTTCGGCTCGTGCCGATGCGAGTGCGGCGAACAACTTCACCAAGCAATGCAACTGATTGAAAAAGAGGGAAAAGGCGTTCTCGTTTATATGATTCAAGAAGGCAGAGGAATTGGTTTGATGAACAAAATAAAAGCTTACAAACTTCAAGAGGAAGGTTTGGACACGGTTGATGCCAATTTACATTTGGGTTTTGATGCCGATGAGCGCGACTACGGCATCGGCGCACAAATTTTGCGTTCTGTCGGCGTAAATAAAATTCGCTTGATGACCAATAATCCCAAAAAACGTATCGGTCTGGAATCGTACGGATTATCGATAGTTGAAAATGTTTCGCTCGAAATCACGCCCAACAAACACAATTTTTTCTATATGCAAACCAAAAAAGATAGAATGGGACACGATTTGCATTTTTGAAAAAAAAGTCATTTGTCAAAACTAAAAAAAAATCTATGAATATAAAAGTTGAAAATCTGCAATTTTCTTATGGCGCAAAAAAGGTGCTGAATATCTCGAATACCGAATTTGAACAAGGAAAAATCTATGGAATTGTAGGAAAAAACGGTGTGGGAAAAACCACGTTTTTCAAAGCATTGACCAATATTATTACGAATTACACAGGTTCGGTATTGATTGATAATGTGAGTATTAAGGAAAATCTTAAACCGTTGTCGAAAGTCGGTATCGTGCTTGACGATATGGAATTGTACAAAAGTCAGACGGGATTGTTTAATATGCGTTATTTCGGTGGATTGCGCGGTGGTTTTGACGAAGTGCGAGCGATGCAACTGGCGCAAGAACTTGAAATTGCCGACAGCATTAACCGAAAAGTAAACACGTATTCGCTCGGAATGAACAAAAAACTCATTTTGTTGATTTCGGTGATGAACGATGCCGAAGTGTTGATTTTCGACGAGCCGTTTCGCGGACTTGATGCTAAAAGCGTCAATTGGTTTAAAAATTATTTGCTCAATTTGAAAAAAGACGGACGAATGATTTTGATTTCGAGTCATATAAAAGAGGATATCGAAACGCTTTCGGACAAAGTTTTGGTGATGGAAAAGGGCGATTTCGGTTACGAATTCGACCTGAAAGCCGATGCACAGCGATATATTTATCACGTTGAGGTGAGCGATAAATCGGCTTTCGCGGCATTGCTTCGCGATGGCAAAATTTCGTTCGACGAACAAGAAAAATTGATAAAATTTGAACTCAACGAAGCGGAATACAAAGAATTGTTTAAACAAGCCGTTTCGCAAGACATTGAATTTTACCAAATTAAGAAGGAAAGTAAGTTTGCGGATTTAATAAAATAGGAGGAAGCGAAAAATGGAATTAAAAAATATTTTCAGAATGGAAATGTACAAAAATCGCAACAACAAACCATACTTGTTGGTGATTGCGATTTTAGTGACAATGGCGGCAACGGCAACTTTTTTTGGCGTTGCTATGATAGAAGGTTTTATCAATAGCAGCGGAAGTTTGATGCCTGTTTTGGTTTCGTTGATTATTTTCTTTGTACTCGGCTTGGCAGTTTTTTCGCTTCTTTATCCGTTTCATTTGCTGAATGTGGATTACAAAAACAAGGTGATGAGCCTGATTTTTGCCAGCGGAGTTTCGCGTGAAAAGTATTATTTCGTGAAAATCGGCGCAACAATTCTCACTTGTTTGATAGCGATGTTTGCGATTTTGTTTATTCCAACGGTAACGTTTTTACTTGTTTATACTGAGGAATTTGTAGATGCGGTACAGCTTGTTTTCAGCGAATTTGATATAATGAATATTTTGCCGTTTTTGCTGTTTTTCGTTTTTGGCGCACTGGCAAGTCTTATCACACTGATAACTTCGGTCATTATTACCAAAGGAAAAGCGGCGGGAATTTTTCTGTTTTTTGGTTTTTCGTTTATAATTTCCACTTTGCAATCATCGGCTTCGATGCCTGCTCTTATGTTAAATGTAGACGCAGGCGTTTTTAATCTCAACAGTTATATGTACACAAACACGCTGTTTGCGATAATTCAAAGCGTTATTTTTGCGCTGATTGGTTTGCACGTTTTGAGAAAACAAGATTTGTAAAAAAACGGAGCGATTAGTTGACAATTTCTGTTTTTATGTAGTTTTTTGTGAAAAAATTTTGTACATAAACTAAAATGACTTACTTTTACGGCAATAAAACTTTATGTGAAACCAGCTAAAATTCAAAGAGATGAAAAGTATCAAAGGAACACAAACAGAAAAAAACTTGCTTCATTCGTTTGCAGGCGAAAGTCAAGCACGTACGCGTTATACTTATTTCGCAAGCGTAGCAAAAAAAGAAGGTTATGAACAAATCTCGGCTATTTTTTTGGAAACGGCAGAGCAGGAAAAAGAACACGCCAAAAAATTCTTTAAATACCTCGAAGGCGGCGAAGTTGAAATTACAGCTTGCTTTCCTGCCGGTGTGATTGGAACAACAGCTGAAAACTTGTTGGCAGCCGCTATGGGCGAACACGAGGAGTGGGCAGATGCTTATCCGCATTTTGCCGAAGTTGCCGACCAAGAAGGATTTCCCAACATTGCCGATTCATTTCGTAAAATTGCGAAAGTGGAAGCAGAACACGAAAAACGCTATCGCCGTTTGCTCGAACGCCTCGAAAACGGAACAACATTCAAGCGCGACGAGGAAGCGAATTGGCAGTGTCGTAATTGCGGCTATGTTCACGTAGGAAATGTAGCTCCCGAAGCTTGTCCTGCTTGCGCTCATCCGAAAGCGTATTTTGAAATAGAGAAACAAAACTATTAAAAGCACTCGAAAAATCCTCCTTGAAAAAGGGGGATTTTTTTACTTAGCTTGCCCCGAATTACATTCGGGGTTATTCATATTTCCCTCCTACGGAGAAACTCATTACACCAAAATCAAAACAGGCTCTAACTTTTTTCCAACAGTTTTTTCAAAAACTCTATTTTTTCGTCTTTGGATGCAATAAGTTTTTCGTAAACTTCTTTGTTCTCTTGGTACAAATGTTCCACTACATAGCCACTACTGCCTTCATAGTTGTTTTGTTGTACTTGCTTCCCGCCAATATCGTTAAAAAAATCTTTTGGCGTTGTGTCCAAAATACTCATTAACTCGTCCAGATATTTTGCCCACGTATAGTTTTCGCCGGTTTCAATTTTTTGATAGGCGGAGCGTGTGATATTCAATCTGTCTGCCATTTCAGATTGATTAATGCCTTTGGTAACACGCAATTTCTTGATTTTTTCGGTTATTTCCTTGTTCATTTTTTTATCAATTTTGCCCCAAAAATAATACATTTTTTACAAAAAAACTATCATCTCGCTATAATTTGCTGAAAATCAACAAATATTATGCGCAAAATATTTCAACAAATACCACTTTTAGTATGCCGTTTGTTTGATTTTTTCAATTTATTTTTGTAAGTGTAAATGTTTTTTTGACGCGCGTATAAAAATCATTTGCAGAGTCAGTCAATTATTAATAACTTTGTAATGTTTTTAAAAATGAAAAAGAAATCAATTATCGTTATCGTAGCTCTGTTTTGCATTTTTGCAAGCACCACAAACGCACAGGAAAAATGGCAGTTAAGATTGTCGTACGGTTTGGTACAGGACAATTCTAAAATACGGCTCAACTATGCAAGTTACAACACTTCTCATTTTCGGATTGATGTCGATAGAGAAATAATAAATAATCTGCGTGCAGGAATTTATGCTGGATATTCACGGTTGGGGGTTGTTAGTGATTGGGACTGGGAAGAGCCTTTTATAGCAACCGAGCGCACAGGCACTAATGCTATTTCTTATGGCTTAAGCTTTCGTTATCAGATTGTGCCTTTGTTTACAGGGCAGAAAGATAATCGTTTTGAATTGTATCCGCTAATCAATGTTGGTTTTGTTTCTGAATTTTGGAGAGTGCTTAGCAGAGGCGATATAACAGATGTAGGAACAGACGAAAGTGGCGCAATAACCTTTATTGAGTTTGCTCCTCACAATTTGTATGGTGGTATGACAAATTTTGAGTTGGGACTTGGACTTGGTGCTGCGTACAATATTACGAACAGATTGGGCGTTTTTGGTGAAGGAGTTATCGGCAAGTTTAATCAATACGAAGGTTTTAGGTTTCACGTCGGGGTGAAATTTAATTTTTAGTTGTTTTGACAAAGACAAGAAAAAGGCAGTTAAATTCGTGCGTGGTTTAACTGCCTTTTTTAATAAAAACTTTTATGAACAAGAAAAATAGGTAGTGTTGTAAAAAGTATGCTATTGTAAATATTTGGCAATCAGTTTACAAAGAGTTATTTTTGTTTTGTGAAAATAGAAATTACTCTTTACTTCCCCAATTGCCAAAGCACAAAGATAAAAGAAATGGCAAAAAATCGTACAAAAAACAAAACTATTTGTGCAAGAATTGTTCTCGTCAATTTGTAGGCGACCACGCATTAAGTTACAAAGGCTGTCATTCTTGCTTGATACAGAAGATTTTAATAATGCTTGTTCGTGGTATCGGTATTACCGATATATCTGTAATAGAAAATGTTAGCATAAAGAAAGTGCTGTCTGTTTTGGTTAATTCCAATCGAATTATTACACCCAAGCAAGCGCATTATGATAGTTTAGAGATTGATGAGTTTTGGACTTATGTCGGTAACAAGAGAAATAAGGTTTGGCTTCTTTATGCCTATCATCGTGCCACAGGCGAAATTGTAAGTTATGTTTGGGGAAAACGTGATTTTAAAACAGCCAAAAAATTGCGTGATAAATTAAAGTCAATGTGTATCAGTTACGATGCGATTTACACTGATAACTGGGATAGTTTTATTGCTGTTTTTCAACAAGATAAGCATATTGTCGGAAAAGAAAACACAAAAGGGATTGAAGGAAATAATTGCAGGTTAAAACATCGTATCAGAAGGGCGTACAGAAAAACCTGTTGCTTTTCAAAGAAAATGTTTAATCACCTAAAAGCATTTGATTTGGCGTTTTTCTATATCAATTACGGATTTATTTAAAAAACATACTTTTTACAACACTACCAAAAAATATACTCATTCTCATATATGTTGCCCTTGTTGTTTTTATACTACTTGGGTTGTTACTCACAGGCATTGAGATTCCGTGATTGTACAGTAGAATTTTAAATATAGTGGTTGTGGTGATGTGTGCGTTTTTATTGTTAAGAATAAAAAAACAGCTCAAAAAAAATGAGAGTGAAATGTTTATAATCGCCGCCGCCGCAGATTATTTTTCCATCGCCAACGTCTTCAAAAGCTGATTGCAGCGAAAATTTCTTCATCAGATTATTATATTGTGGACAGTATGCCTTTGGAGATTTGCAAGTTAAGCAGAAGCAACCGTTGCAAAGTATGTAGTGAAGACTTTGAAACTTCGCCCGATAAAGGTTATTGCGCCACACAGAGAACGAGTTATTATGGATACAAATTGCACGCAGTTTGCACTATCGATGGTGTGTTTACGGATTTTGATTTGACTAAAGCATCGGTTCACGACATTCATTATTTGAAAGACATAAAATACAATCATAATCAATGTGTTATATTGGGCGACAAAGAATATTTGAGCAAAGAATATCAGTTAGATTTGTTTCATTGGAGCCAAATAAAGTTGGAAGTTCCGATGCGTTCAAACCAATATGGATACAAAAAACAGGATTTTGTTTTTCGCAAGTCAAGAAAAAGAATCGAAACGCTGTTTTCTCAACTGTGCGACCAATTTATGATAAGACGAAATTATGCTAAATCTTTCGAGGGATTTAAAAACAGAATACTATCGAAAATAATGGCTCTGACGGTTATACAAATGATTAACAAAATAAATAACAAGAATATTAACAACTTAAAAAACTGCATTGTCTAAATGCACTACGGGTAAAACACACATAAATTATTGGTTATACACCTAACAATCAATCTTTAATCGCTTTGTTTTTTTGATTTTTTTCCAAAACAACACTGTGTAAAAAATATACAAATCGAACATAAAACACAGCAACTTTTAACAAACTGCTCATCATTAGCTGAACGCAGTAAGTGTTCAGTCGTTTTTTTTAAATTACTATCAAAACTTAAAACAAAACTCTCCACTTTGCAAAATACAATTTTTTTTCTAACTTTGCGCTCGCATACTTTTATATACAGAATTATAATTTTTAAATTTATGGCTAAAACAAAGAAATTTTTGACTTGTGATGGAAATCAGGCGGCTGCGCATATCGCGTATATGTTTAGCGAAGTAGCGGCAATTTATCCTATCACTCCATCGTCAAATATGGCGGAATACGCCGACGAATGGGCGGCAAATGGTCGCAAAAACATTTTCGGCGAAACGGTGCAAGTACAAGAAATGCAATCCGAAGCAGGAGCTGCCGGCGCAATGCACGGAGCGTTGCAAGCAGGTGCATTGACGACCACCTTTACCGCCTCGCAAGGCTTGTTGCTGATGATTCCGAATATGTATAAAATTGCCGGTGAATTGCTTCCGGGCGTTTTTCACGTTTCTGCTCGCGCACTGGCTTCACACGCACTTTCCATCTTTGGTGACCACCAAGACGTAATGTCGGTGCGCGCAACCGGCTGTGCAATGATGGCAACCGGCTCGGTGCAGGAAGTGATGGATTTGGCAGCAGTGGCACACTTGGCAACTATCAAAACCCGCGTACCTTTCGTACATTTTTTTGACGGCTTCCGCACTTCGCACGAAGTTCAGAAAATCGAACAATTGGACAACGAAGACCTCGCACCGCTTCTCGACCAAGAAGCATTGTTGGCATTCCGCAAACGCGCGTTGAACCCCGAAAATCCGGTTGTTCGCGGAACGGCACAAAATCCCGATATTTATTTCCAAGCACGCGAAGCCTGCAATCCGTTTTACGATGCAGTTCCCGCTGTGGTTGAAGAATATATGGACAAATTGAGCGCAATCACAGGTCGCAAATACGGTTTATTCAACTATTACGGCGCACCCGATGCCGACCGCGTAGTTGTGGCAATGGGTTCGGGAACAGAAGCCATTCGCGAAGGAATTGACTACTTGATGGAAAAAGGCGAAAAAATCGGTTTGGTTGCGGTACATTTGTATCGTCCGTTTTCGGCAAAACATTTCTTGTCTGTTCTCCCAAAAACGGCGAAGCGTATTTGCGTACTCGACCGCACAAAAGAGCCGGGCGCAGGCGGTGAGCCGCTTTATTTGGATGTAAAAGACGTACTTTACGGAAAAGCCGATGCGCCGATTGTAGTTGGCGGACGTTACGGATTATCGTCCAAAGATTTCACACCGTCGCAAGTATTGTCGATTTTTGAAAACTTGGCGATGAACGAGCCGAAAAACGGTTTCACAGTTGGAATTGTTGACGATGTGACTTTCACTTCGCTTCCGTTGAAAGCTGAAATTCCGATGAACGACGAAGGAATGTTTGAAGCCAAATTTTACGGTTTGGGTGCTGACGGAACGGTTGGTGCAAACAAAAACTCAATCGTAATTATCGGCGATAACACAGATAAATATTGTCAAGCCTATTTCTCTTACGACTCCAAAAAATCGGGCGGATTTACTTGCTCGCATTTGCGTTTCGGAAACAAGCCGATTCGTTCAACCTATTTGGTGAATACTCCGAATTTCGTTGCTTGCCACGTGCCGGCTTATCTGAATTTGTACGATGTTACCAAAGGCTTGAAAAAGAACGGAACTTTCTTGCTCAACTCGATTTGGAATGCCGAGGAAACCAAAAAGCACTTGCCCGATAGAGTGAAAAAATATTTGGCAGAAAATAATATCACAATGTATATTGTTAATGCCACCGAAATTGCAAAAGAAATCGGTCTTGGAAATCGTACAAATACCATTCTCCAATCGGCTTTTTTCAAAATCACGGGCGTAATTCCTTACGATTTGGCAGTGGAGCAAATGAAAAAATTCATTGTAAAATCGTACGGAAATAAAGGCGAAAAAATTGTGAATATGAACAATGCCGCCGTTGACCGCGGAGGCGATGTTATCAAAGTAGATATTCCTGCCGAATGGGCAAATATCCAACTTGGCGATGACAAGAAAAACGACAACGCACCCGATTTCATAAAAAATATTGTTCGCCCTGTAAACGCATTGAAAGGCGACGATTTGCCTGTTTCAACTTTCAAAGGTCGCGAGGACGGAACTTGGGAGCAAGGAACAACCCGATACGAAAAACGCGGTGTTGCTACAACCGTTCCGGTTTGGATTCCCGATAATTGTATTCAATGTAATCAATGTGCTTACGTTTGTCCGCATTCTGCCATTCGTCCGTTTGTTTTGGACGATGCAGAAAAAGCAAAAGCTCCTGCAAACTACACGACGCTGGAAATGAAAGTTCCTTCAACAATGAAAGGAATGCATTACCGAATGCAAGTTGATGTGCTTGACTGTATGGGTTGCGGAAATTGTCCCGATATTTGTCCGGGTAACAAAGGCGAAAAAGCTTTGAAAATGGTTTCGATGGAACAAGAATTGCCCGAACAAGCAAACTGGGATTGGAGCGTAGATAACGTGAAATCAAAGCAGCACTTGGTTGATATTCAATCGAATGTGAAAAATTCGCAGTTTGCGACACCATTGTTTGAGTTCTCAGGCGCGTGTACAGGTTGCGGAGAAACGCCTTATATTAAATTGATTTCTCAACTGTATGGCGACCGTCAAATGATTGCCAATGCAACAGGCTGTACTTCAATCTATTGTGCTTCTGCACCTTCAACTCCATATACGAAAAACGAAAAAGGACGCGGACCGGCTTGGGCAAATTCACTGTTTGAGGATAATGCAGAATTTGGTTTGGGAATGGTATTTGCCGCCGACCAAATGCGCGACCGCTTGGTACGTTTGATGACCGAAGCACAATCGTGCGGCGAATGCTCAGACGAGTTGAAAGCCTTGTTTGCAGAGTGGATTGAAAACAGAAACGACGGCACAAAAACCCTCGAACTCGAAGCCAAAATCACTCCGCTTGTAAATGCTTGCAGCTGCAAAATTTGCAAAGAACTTTCGGGGTTGACACATTATTTGGTAAAACAGTCGCAGTGGATTATCGGTGGCGATGGTTGGGCGTACGACATTGGTTTCGGCGGATTAGACCACGTAATTGCAACAGGCAAAAACGTAAATATTCTCGTTGTTGATACCGAAGTTTACTCCAACACAGGTGGTCAAGCTTCAAAAGCAACACCGACTGGTGCTGTGGCGAAGTTTGCTGCTTCGGGTAAGCGCATTCGCAAAAAAGATTTGGGAATGATTGCAGCCACTTACGGATACGTTTATGTAGCGCAAGTAGCGATGGGTGCAAATCAAGCACAAACTTTGAAAGCCATTCGCGAAGCCGAAGCATACGATGGACCTTCGATTGTAATTGCTTACGCGCCTTGTATCGCACACGGTTTGCGCGCCGGAATGGAAAAAGCGCAAGACGAGCAACAACGTGCCGTAGAATGCGGTTACTGGAATTTGTACCGTTACAATCCTGAATTGGAAGTAGAAGGAAAAAATCCGATGCAAATGGATTCGAAAGAACCCGATTGGTCGAAATTCCAAGACTTCTTGCAAGGAGAAATTCGCTACACTTCGTTAGTAAAACAATTCCCGGCAGAAGCCAAAGAATTGTTTGCCGCAGCCGAAAAAGATGCAAGATGGCGTTATGCCGGCTACAAACGTATGGCAGAACAGCAGTTTTAATGTAACGTTTTGAATGATAATAAAAACAAGCTATCTCGGAAATGAGATAGCTTGTTTTTTTGTTTATGTAAACCAAAATTAGACAAAAAAGACTTGTTTACAGGTCAATTGTGTTAATTATTTGGTCAATTCAAAATGTTTTTGTAATTTTGAATTCGTGAATTTATGCAATATACAAGTCAGAGAAATTATATTATCCAAATAAATTATTTTTTGTATGAGAAAACTACACTTTATTTTAGTATTACTCCTAGTATCAGGATTAACGTATGCCCAACAATTTCCCGAAAGAAATTTTACAAAGCGGCAAAACAGCTCAAGTTTTATTAACTTTGAGCAAAATCACAATCATTTGCTTTGGGGCGAGCAGGCAACCCCAACATTGAATCGCTCGGCACGGTCGATAGCAGCAAATGATGCTGTACTCGACATCGCAAGTTTAGAGCCGGTACAACAAGGAAGGCATTTTGGTATATTGCAATGCATCGACAATTCGGCTGCGCAACCGGAGTTCACTATTTTCAGTCAAGAAATTTATCGCAATCCAAGCAATACTTTCTTGATAGACTCGGTACGCTACATCCTGTTTAATGCCAATCTTCAACAACAATTAACATTCACGGTGCGAACGGATACCATTTTGACTAACGATGTGCGAATACATACTTCCTATTCCAGAGGATTATTTAATAACAATTTTAACAACCGTGAATTTATCGTACTTGTTCACGAATTTCAGGGAACAATAAATCCTGCAAACCGACGAACTTCACAGTGGGTTGTCAGCGAACAGGGCGAAGTTATTCACAAATTCGAAAATGTTAGTGCCCTTGCCATCTACCGCAACGGCAATGTTCGCAGGATAATTACATCGCGATTTGAAAACAGACAACACGTACTTACTCCTGCCGATACTACTTTTTTTGATATTTGGGCGATTACCGGTGTTAATGCAAACGGTATTACCGGCATGACCATACAAAAAACCCACGCTTTAGGCGCAATGAATTTAGTGGGTATGACAGAAGCGCCGCTTTTCGATTTAAAAACCATTGATGGTGTCACCTATTATTATATTCTACATTACAAAGAGCCTTTCTTGGCAGGAACTCCGGCGCAAGGTTTGTCGACTCCAAATAATGTTGGCGTACTCGAACTTTTTAGTATTGCTAATAGCCAACTTTACAAAAGAATTGAACTTCCCATGCCAAATTGGACTAATATGGCGCAAATATCGTTCATAGATTTACCTGAATACGATATTACACGAGGCATTTTTACAGACGATGGCACTTTGTCGGTTTTGTACGGAATGAGGCACTATTTAACAGCTTGCGATTGTTTTGTAAAAACACTTCATGTTGTAAATGAATCGGGTGAAATAATCAGAAACATGACAACTCCATTGACCAACGAAATGAGTAGTACAAGGCGATTGGCAGACCTTCCCGGGCATCCGCGTCAATATGCACTTTTTCAAGTCGGAACTAATCCTAGACAAGTAGGTAGTATCGCTATGTTTGAGCCCGGAACTTGGACAACTGTAACAACATTTAATGCCGTGCACGCCGGAGAAAGAATATCTACAACTTTCGACCGCGCTATCGAAGGCAATGATTACGCTTATTATATGTTTATGTTCGATGTTTTTGACGAAGGAAATAACAGAAAAACCAAAATCAATATTTATGACCGAGAAGGTGGTTTTTTGAGAGACATCAGGTTTAATTTAGGTACAAATGGTATTGATTTTGTGCCGGCACTCACCCAGACAACACTCAATCCGTTTTTGTTCAATAGAGATGCGAAAAAAGAGTTTATCGGAACAATGCGTTCTACTGTTGCAGGAAATACCGTATTCAGCAGAGCTATTTTCGGAGAAAATGGCGAATTGCTGTACATTGCCCGAAACAATCCCGAAATGGGAAGTATCGCTGGCTCTTTCGGTGTTTGGTCGCTTGATGGAGGAAGAACACACGACTTTCTTTCAATAACTTACCAAAAAGACGATGTTCAGACAATATATTTCTACAGTCTTCCGCTCGACAACACTGTTACGCTTCAAGGCGAAGGAACATTGGCAAATCCTTTTCTCATAAGCAATGTTGTTGAATTTGATGCAATTCGCGAAAACCCGTCGGCGCACTACAAAATAGTGAATGATATTGATATGGCTCCGATGCTTAATTATAGAGCTTGGATACCGTTTCCAACATTTACCGGTACGCTCGATGGGCAAAATTTTACTATCAAAAATTTGAGATTTGAAAATGTTATGGGACAACACACGGCTTTGTTCAGTCGTGTGATAGGCAATGCGCAAATCGAAAATCTACATATCGAAAATGCCAAAATGATTGTAGACCTGAATGAAAGCATAAGATTTTCATTCGTTGCAGGAGAATTGGGAGGTTCGGCTTTGATTAGAAATGTTCACGTAACCGGCTCCATTACTACTTCGGTAACACTTGCAGCAAGTGTTGATATTGGTGGTATCGCTGCCGATATGGTGGGAGATAACATTTTATTTCCGAGAATAGAACAAAGCAGTTTCAATGGTGAAATTCGCGGTGGCTCAATTCTCAATAGAAATCAAGCAAATATCGGTGGTATTGCCGGTCGATTGAGAGCAGGCGCACAAATTACCAATTCTGTGTCAAGAGGTGCAATCAACGTTGTAAATGCTGTTACTCCTACTGCCGGCATTGGCGGTATTGCAGGTCAATTAGCTTCAGACGCTTACATTGCTAACTGTTATTCGAGCATGGATATTACTGCTGTAAATATGGTAGGCGGTCTTGTGGGTAGATTTAACGAACAATCAAGCATCAAAGGAACGGTTAAAAATAGCTATGCTTCCGGACGAATAATTGCCAACGGAACAGTCGCCGGAACTTTTGCCGGTGGTGTGATAGGTTGGTCTTCCAGTAATTGGGGAAATATCACAGGTGGTATTGTTCAGAAAAGAAAATTAAATATGGGTGGATTAGTAGCTTTGAATGATACTGTTACAGCTATTGGAGCCGATGCAACCGGTATTGACCCCAATTTACTTCGCAGAGCAAGAAGAGTTGTCGGAATAAATGTAAATGCAGCCGGTGACCTCGCAGAATTTGACATGTTAACTATAGATTCTATCAAAAACAGTTATGCATTGGCAACAATGGCAGTTGGTCAAGCAGGCAACGAAGTAACAATAAGCTCTACGAATGCCATGCATCATGATGGTGCCGATATAACCGCAGCAGAACTTACTCAATCATTTTTCGAAAGAATCGGATGGAAATTCGGAAACAATGCCGAAAATCCTTGGGTTTGGGTAGAAGGAGCTCATCCGATTTTGTGGTTCGAGGTTGTTCAGTCTGTAACTTTAAGCAATGAGGAATTAACTCTCTTTACAGAAAAAACACATCAACTTACAGCGACAATCAATCCCGCGAATGCCGTAAACCGCAATGTAACTTGGAGTTCAGACAATGAAGATGTTGCAACTGTTGATGAAAACGGATTGGTAACCACAATTGCCGATGGCGTTGCAAACATCACTGTTACCACCAAAGATGGCGGATTTACTGCTGTGTGCGTTGTTACGGTTATTTCAGAAAACTACACTATCACAGCTTCTGCCGGCAGTGGCGGAACAATTATACCAAGCGGCGATGTAGTTGTGGCACGTGAGACAGACCAAACATTTACATTTGCACCGGATGCAGGTTACAAAATTGAGGAAGTTTTGATTGATGGTACAAATAATGCAGATGCAGTAGAATCAGGTAGTTACACCTTTACGAATGTAACAGCCAATCATACAATTTCCATTGTATTTGCTCGTGAAACCTCACTACCAAGTATCACAGGCGAAATGTTCAATGTTTATCCGAATCCGATAAGTGATGTAATGCATATTCAAACCGAGCAAAGCATTCAACAAATCATTGTGTTGGATATGCAAGGAAGAGTTGTAATGCAGTTGCAAGGCGACAACCGAACAGTCAACATACAAGCTATTCCGACAGGTAATTATACTGTTCGCATTTATACCGAAGCAGGAATCGCTCCGATAAGAATTGTGAAACAGTAATTTTAAGCAAAAAGTTTTGACTAAAACCCGACACGTTTTTGGAAATGTGTCGGGTTTTTGTATTCGCTATAATGAAAAGATTGTTTATCCCAAACTCAGATAAATTGTTGGGTAGTGTTTTACAAAGCATGCTTTTGTAAGTGCTTGGAAATCAAAGAATAAAGTATTGTTTTTGTTTTGTGAAAATAAGAATAGAACTTCATTGCCCCAACTACCAAAGCACAAAGATAAAAAGAAATGGCAAGAAATCCGGTACATCAACAGTGTGCACACGATTACTGCCGACAACGGTACTGAATTTGTAGACCACCAAAATATCGCTAAACTATTGAAAGCCAATTTCTTTTTTACTCACCCTTACTCCTCTTGGGAAAAAGGATTGATTGAAAATACGAATAAACTTGTAAGACAATATATTCCAAAAGGAACAAATTTTAATGCTGTCAAACAACAGAAAATCAAAGAAATACAGTACAAAA
>Ga0123355_10001176_pt1 | contig 36339 bp, 38 predicted proteins | sample TergutEmb28metaG_3_FD_89872 | JGI IMG/M metagenome (GOLD analysis project Ga0123355, IMG submission 89872) | Embiratermes neotenicus P1 segment gut microbial communities from Petit-Saut dam, French Guiana - Emb289 P1 | ecosystem: Host-associated > Arthropoda: Insects > Digestive system > Gut ...
ATTTGCGAGCCTGATTTTTCGCAGGTTCGAGATATTTTTGACGCAGTGTGCCCAAAGGCACACAAGGAAAAAATTCGAAGAAGATGCGGAAACATCATGTACCGGCAAGAAGGCCGGACGCCGCAGGCGGCGTTTGCGTAGCAAACGTACTGAAGCCGCAAAGATGTGTATTCGTTAGTGGGAACACGCCCTAGATTGCTTCCGCTACGCTTCGCTCGCAGCAGGCTCTGCAAGCTCCTCGCAATGACGGGTGGGCAATGGCCAACCCCGAATGGCCAACCACCATGAGCTTCTATCACGCAAGCATTCTCGCTTGACCCTTGGAGGCAAAAATGAAAATACTAATATTTTCCGATTCACATGGAGATTCAACAACAATGTGCAACGTTGTCGAGAACGAGCAGCCTGACATGATAATTTATTTGGGCGACGGTATTGCGGATACGGAAGAAGTAAGTCGAAGGCACCATGATATTAAAATGATAAAAGTCTTGGGAAGTTTAGACTCAAATAAAGATGACGAAGAATGGATAAAGTACGCCGAAATATGTGACAAACGTTTCATGTTGACCCACGGGCACACCTTTTATAACGATTATGTAATTAGGGTGTGTTCGATAATTCCATTGCACCACCTTTTCGGTAAAAATTGCACTATGCGTCGTCGCATAAAGCCTTATGTACTTTTGGGTACATGCGGCTTTCCGCTCCTAGCCTAGCACAATTTTTACTCGAAAATTCGGCACAAGCGAATTATCGAACACACCCTAATCAAGATGGAACATATGTGCTTACACGAACTGCAATGGCAGAAGCGCAGCAGAACATACTAAAATTCATGTGTGAAAACAACATAGACATTACACTGCATGGGCATATACACGAGCCATTTCTTTATAATTGCTTAACGCAACCAAAAGGTTGGATAATGTGCCCCGGCAGAATAGGGCGAACAGCGGGCGATGAGGACTTTGTTAATCCTATGTATGGCGTGTTAAAGATAAGTGAGTCGGGCCAATTGGAATGGCAGATTATTGAAGTAGGTGAGGTGGAGTGCATCCTCTCTACGAAAGGACAAGTGACATGACTTCTACCACGCAAGCAATATCGCAAATGAACGACCCACGGCCAATCTTTGGTATATTCACAAAAGCCCTAATCATCCACAATCGACGGGTACTTATAATGAAACGGTCAAGCCAAGCAAGCAGTGGCCACGGCGAATGGGATATACCCGGTGGCGGCATGGAGTTTAACGAGACTGTTTTAGACTGCCTGCACCGCGAGATAATGGAGGAAACAGGACTAACTGCCAATGTAGATAGGCTATTGTACGCCACAACCGCTGCAACACCTACCAGAACAAGCAAGGGGTGGGTTGGTCTAGTATACCTCTGTCACACTAATTCCGACGCAGTTACTCTTTCCCATGAACATACAGAATATTTATGGGCTACAAAGTCCCAGCTTATAGATTCGTTGACACATCACACGCTAAACAATTACACAAACAATGGAGTATTCGACTTATTAAACATCGACTAACAAAAGGAGCACTTCCCCATGACAATAAACATAACAGACACCGGCGGCCCAATTGTCTGGGAAGGCACATACCATTCAGAGCGGAAATGAGCTATCCCGCGAGCCAAGAAACGGCGCAAAAGATACTCCGGATTATTTCGACTACGTTATGTTTACATGGGGCAACTGTTTCGCAGGCGACAGCCTGGTTATGGAGCGAGGAATGCAGGGCAAAGGCCCAACAGAGCATGACTTAGGCCCGGGCTTAAAGCCGGGTGCGCGCTTCTACTTTAAATACACAGACATATTAAATCACAAAGACTATGCAAGCGACGGGCACCATCCCGCAAAAGTTAAACACGAACTCTCACTGTTTGACCATTTGCACTGTTGCATAATTTCGCAATCTCACAAGTGTGCTTTCGAGAAGATTGTGCCCGCAAGCCTTGCCGACAGAGTTTTTTACATCGAAAACGACTGTAAAGATGTTTGGGAATGGGCAGAGAAAGTGTATGATTTTGTACGTTCGCTGGAGGGCATATGAAAATCACAGACCGAGAAATAACGAAAGCGGAACTTGCCGCAATATACGAAGATTTTACTAAAATAGAAATTAAGAACGGGATCCCGCAAGTGGAGCGAAAACGCTACAGCTTCACCGCCGAAGAAAACGGGGTCGTCATCGGCTTTGTTTCTGGCCTTTCACATTTCCACACGCATATTTACTTATCCGACCTATGGGTTCACGAAAACCACCGCCGCCAAGGGCTAGGCACAAAACTACTAGCCATGTTCGAGGAAAAAGTAAAATCCGTCGGCATAAAACATATTCATACAGAGACATCGGGTACAATAAATCCATTCTTTTACGAGAAAAATGGATATACGAAATTTGGAATTTTAGAGGATTATCACGAGGTAGCGGGCCAGCATCGCATATGGTATAAGAAGGATTTGATATAATAAAAGGGGCATAAACCGCATGAAAGAATTCATCCAAGCACTGGAAAGCAACTCCCTACCAGACATCCAACGCATACCCAAAAGCGACTTACACAACCACGCAGGCCGTGGGGGAAGCCCTGCTTATATTGAAAAACTGCTGGGCGTGACACTACCACGGCTAACTACCCCGCTTGCATCTGTACCTGAAATGGACGAGTGGTTTAACGACAATATCAAATGCTTTTTCCCAGACAAAAACGGCTGGATTCCAAGGCTTGCGGCTGCGTTTATTCAAGCAAAAGCAGACAATATTGCCGTTTTGGTGCAGAGCTATTCTGTCGACGAAGTGGATATCATGGGCGGTATTGATATTTTTTCTACGGTAATTGGCGGCCTGCATCAAGCTTATGCGCCGGAAACGCTGCTTCTGCCGGAGTTAACTTTATCTTCCCCAAATAACATAACCAAGCTGGATGAAATATTTAGTGCCAACTGGTTCACAGGCATAGACATAATAAACTACTGGGACGCGTGCACAATGGACGACATGAAAACCATGTGCCGCAAAGCCCGCGAACATAAATTAATTACAAAAGCCCATGTAGGCGAGTTTGGCGGCACAGACGACGTGCTGCGCTATGCCGAGGAATTGGAACTTGACCAAATCCAGCATGGCATAGCGGCGGCACAGTCGCCACAAATAATGCGTTGGCTGGCGAAGCACAAAATACAGCTAAACGTCTGCCCCACAAGTAATATATTGCTGGGCAACACAAAAAGCTACGCAACCCATCCAATACGGATACTATTTGACTATGGCATTTCCGTAACAATAAATACAGATGACTTGCTGATATTTGACGCAACCGTATCTCAGGAGTATTTGAATTTGTACAACGCAGGGCTGATGACTGCGGCCGAACTGAATGCGATTCGTGAAACTGGTCTTTCACTACCACAGAAAAAGTAGAAAAAATTTTGAGTTGGTGACTGTGGGTCACCAACTCCTGACCAATGGAGGAAAACATGACCCCGGAACAAATAGAACAAGCAGTACGCAATGTACTAAGCTCAATGCAAGTTGGTATGCCCGCAGCAATCCCAATTGGCGTCTCAGCGCGGCATATTCATTTAACTCAAGCTCATGTGGAAACCTTATTTGGTCAGGGTTACGCCCTTTCTAAAAAAGCGGAGCTTATGGGCGGCCAGTTTGCCTGCCACGAGACGGTGACAATTGTCGGGGCTAATTTGCGTGCAATTGAAAAAGTACGCGTGCTTGGTCCCACCCGCGCCGAGACCCAGTTGGAGGTATCCGCAACGGATGCCGTAAAACTTGGCGTAAAACCGCCACTGCGGGAGTCGGGAAACCTCAAAGACTCTGCGCCCATGTCGGTGATTGGGCCAAAAGGTGTCGTGCATCTACCGGGGGGTTGCATCCTTGCCGCGCGGCATATTCACATGTCACCTGCGGATGGTTCGCGGTTTGGTGTTGCCGATGGGGATGTCATCTCCGTAAAAATCCCGGGAGAACGTGGCGGGGTGCTGTCAAATGTAAAAATCCGTATTCACCCGACGTTCACGTTGGAAATGCATGTTGATACCGACGAAGCTAACGCTTTGGGTATAAAAACTGGGGATTTTGTAGGGGTGCAATGAATCGTAATGGCGACTTGTGGCCCCCCACAGAAGGAGGCTGCAAATGGACTTTAACGAAACCTGGGAGCGTCACAACCACAAGAGAAGAAACTATGACCAGAAAACTATGCTCACTTTGCGTGAAATGCATAGCGTGGTGTCCGTATACAGAAAAATATGCAAGCAAAGGATGATTCAAAATGTTAATTTGTCGTGTGACAGGTAGTATTATTTCCACTAGAAAAAATGAAAAACTAACAGGCCAGCGATTCATAATTGTTGAACCGGTGAACGAAAAATTCCCAGCTTTTGTGGCGGTTGACAATATTGGCGCAGGGGTTGACGAAACCGTGCTGGTGGTGCAGGGCAGTGGTGCCCGTATTGCCTGTGGTTGTAACGATATCCCCGTGGATGCTGCAATTGTTGGCATTGTAGATGAAGGATGCAAGTCGTGAGTTTAGACGAAATCAAACAAACGCTGGAAAACTGCGGCGTGGTTGGTGCTGGGGGAGGGGGATTTCCTGCCCATTTAAAGCTTGACCCACGGGCAAAAACAATCCTAGTTAACTGCGCCGAATGCGAACCATTGCTTCAGGTTGACCGGCAGTTGCTGACATGCTATACAGAGGAAATTTTACACGCGCTGGGTATTTTGGCGGGTGCTCTTGACGCGTCTGTGGTTATTGCGGTTAAGGGTAGTTACACCGCAGCCGTGGAGGCAGTGGAAAACATGGGCGGGGTCTTCTCGCCCGCAAATTTCAAAATTGCCCTACTCGACAACATCTACCCCATTGGCGATGAGATTGTCTTAATCTACGAAGCTCTGGGCATTACTGTCCCGCCCGGCTCCCTTCCCATAGAATCGGGTTGCATTGTTTTCAATGTGGAAACCGTGTACAACATGTATCACGCCCTGGTGCACGACCGCCCTGTAACACACAAATGGGTCACGATTGCAGGTGAAGTTGAAAACCCGGTAACCGTAAATGTTCCCGTTGGTACACCAATTCACGAGGCTGTTAAGTTAGCTGGGAAGATAACGACAAAAATCCCGGTGTTTATACTGGGCGGGCCAATGATGGGTAAGGTGATATGTAGTGACCAAGTTAGTAGAATCCCGAGCCAAGCCTGGGATAACGGGGCGGCTTCGCGTCATCCCGCGCCTGACGCTGGATCCCCTAAGTTAAACGAAATCACCAAAACTACAGGCGCAATCCTAGTCCTGCCCGCCGACCATACTCTGGTGCAAAAATCCTCCACATCAAGCACAAACTTCAAACGCGCCCTTTCCGCATGTTGCCAATGTCGCACATGCACCGATATGTGCCCACGCAACCAACTAGGCCACCCAATAGAACCCCACCGCATTATGCGTGGCTTATCATCCACAGATACCGACACATTTTACGGAACCATGTACTGCAGCGGCTGCGGCGTATGCGAAACCATTGCCTGCCCGCAAAGTCTTGCGCCCCGCGCACTTATCAAAACCTTCCGTACAGAACTATCAAAAGCAGGCATCAAAGCAGAAAAGCGCGCTGCAGCCCCAATCTCCGATACGCGAGAAGGCCGTCTGGTAAACGCGAATCGCCTAAAAATTCGCCTAGGGCTATCAAAGTACGATGTGCCCGCCCCGCTAGAAAGGATTTAACACACATGAAGAACATGAAAAAAGCAATCGCAATTTTGGAATTTACGACTGTATCCGCCGGCATACGTGCCACCGACACCATGGCAAAAACCGCAAACATAGATATTATAGAAGCCGGCGCCGTATGCCCTGGCAAATATCTAATTATAGTTTCCGGGATGTTATCCGCCGTTTCTGCCGCGGTGGACGCCGCAAAACTGGCCCATGGCGAACGGTTCATAAACGGGTTTATTCTAGGCAACCCCCATGAGAGCATACTGCCCGCATTCTACGGGAGCACCAGCATAGATAAACTACAAGCCCTGGGCGTGGTGGAAACTTTTGATGCATCTTCCGCCGTAGTGGCGGCAGATACCGCGGCCAAGACCGCCGTAGTAGAGTTAATCGAGATTCGCCTTGCAAAAGGAATGTGCGGCAAATCCTTTGTCACGCTAACAGGCGAAATTGCTGCCGTTGAAGCCGCAATCAACAGTGCAAAAAAAATAGCGTCCGAAGCGGGTATGCTCCTGGACGCATGTGTAATTGCAAATCCTGATGAAAAACTGGTGAAATTTTTGGTGTAGCGTTATGGTGTGTTCGATAATTCCATTACACCACCTTTACGCTCCTAGCCTAGCACAATTTTTACTCGAAAATTCGGCACAAGCGAATTATCGAACACACCCTAGTCGATAAACACATATGCCGCGCGCGCGATTTCGTCCCAACTAACCTCTGCGCCAACTTCCAGCATTATAAATGCCAGCGGCACAAAGGTGCGGTCTGCGATAATCACCGGCGTTCCCATATTGCCAAGGGCTTCTCCAATTGTCATGGTAATAGTTTCACCAAATAGCACAAAAGAAACCATTCCGTCGGTAAAGTCTAAATCGGTTGCGCCAAGGGCTTCAACTATCACACGAAGGGGCACCATTGTGCGGTCGTTTGCGATAAAAGGCGCAGCTTCAAGTGTGTGTGGGACGCCATTGTCGGTAAAAGTTGTCTGGTCTATGGCAAAGCGCAGTATGCGTGGTGTGTCGGAAGATACCGCAAAATAAGTCAGGCGGCCTTTCCCATCAGGCCACCAAGGACCGTATTGTTGTTCACGCACATTAAAGGCGAACCCGCGAGTGCCGTACACTCCAGGCTCAAAGTCAAAATGACAGCAGTACACAGGGTAATACATCCAAAAGAAGCTTACGGCTTCGTGTCCGTATACATAGAATACTTCACCTGCAGGCAGGTTTATAACTTCAATTGTTTCGCCATCATAGGGGTTGAAGCTGGTTAGCTCCATGTCGCGGTTAAAACTTACGCTTCCATTTGGTGCAAGGTAAAACCAGCGGGCAGATTGCATCATAATGTCCGCGAAACCAATGGCGTCGTATGCGTTTGCAAATGTAACTTCAAGGTCGTCGTCTTCCGCTAAATCTGGCGGGCGTATGGTTATAGATGGGATTATTGGTGCTCGAGTCACTTCAGATGTAATTACGTCGTAGCTATGCTGTTCTTGCTGCGGCAAAACATGTATTAATAGGCTGCGGGTATCGTAGTATTCCATTGCGGCTCGATGGTCTTCAATGGTTGCGTATCGGAAAAACATAATTTGCTTCACCCATTGATATCTGCCGCCTATCAACTCCATATAGCTTGGGAAAACATTGCTGTTCGTGTCTGCGCACCAGCCCATGTTAAAGCTAACTGCACCGCCGCCAAAAGCATCCGAAAAAGCAGAAACGGGAATGGCTACGCCTGGGAGTATTTGCCCTAACCCAGGCACATATGGCGTATCTGGGGAATTGAATGTAATTGTGCCGTCGTGTCCCATATAAATTGCCATGCCGCGGTAGTGAAACTGTACATAATGCTCGTACACATTTGTTAGTGTGATAAATGTATCATGGCCAAAGTACAGGTCAATACTTGGGATAAGGGTTGGCTCGGACTTAGCACTTGCTTGTACCGGCAGGGCTGTGGCGAACATGACAAGAGTCAGAGCCAGGATTAGTGTTTTTGTTTTCAAGTTTAGTTTCCTCTCGTTTCTATAGTTTCAAACAGGCATCCATCGCCAGTTTTAGTACATATTCTCTGGTATCTTCCTGCTTTTGCCAGTCGCGTCCATCCCATTCTTCGCTTGCCAAGCTGTCTCCGGCGTACAAAATTTGTCCAAATGGCACATTGTTGTAACGTGCCACGGCAATAAACGCAGAAGCTTCCATTTCCACTGTCACACAGCCCTCCTGCCTACGGAGAGCTATTTTTGCAGGAGTTTCTCGGAAGAAAGCGTCGGTTGTCCAGGTTTTGGCCTTGATATATGGCGCGCCCGCTTCTGTAAGGGCAGATTCTACGGCTTTTACACCGGCTTCGTCCATATCAATTTCGCGAGAAGGCGGGGCGTAGTGGTACGACACCCCTTCGTCACGCACGGCAGAGGTTGGGATTATCAAATGTCCAACGGCAAGGTCGTTTTGCAAAACGCCGCAACCGCCGCAGGCAATGAATTTCTTGCAACCGTAGGCGGTTAGCTCCTCGATATGGCCTGCCGCCCAGCAAGCACTTACAACGGCTTGCACAAGCACAAGCTGCTGGCCTTTGTATTCCACCTGGTAAACGGGCAAGCGAATGCCTTCGCCTTTTAGGTGGGTGATTATTTTGTGCGGGTGCTCGGTCAAAAATTTTTCGATAGCGTCAATGAAGAAGCAGACTACCGCGCCGTCCGCAATGCCTTCTATTGGCTTTATGAATTTTTCCGGACGAATATAGGCGTTGCGGTCGGGGTCAAATTCCAGGATGGGGTATGGTTGGTTTATCATAGCCTAATCAACTCCGCAATACTCATAGCGATATTATCCAGAATATCAAAAAATTTATCATTCAAGTCGTAGTATTTCCCATTTGGTTTTGTAAGCGGGTCGTACGCATCAATGGACTCACGATCCTTGCGGGCAACAACATAAGTTGTAATTGCACGGGATTCCAGCATCTCACAAATTTGCGCAACGCTCTTGCCGCTTTCCGTTGGAATATGTGGCGGCGCATCGGTTATCAATATGAAGATATTCCGCGCAGTACCATCGTCGCGGTGGGAATTCAGTAGCTCGACACCCGTCTCCAGCGCATCAAGCGACGATTCGGGAATATCCCCGCCATATGTCCGCGGGATGTTTTTGACTTGCTTTTGGAATTTTGGAACATCATCCGTGAAGTTATAAACGCTCGGCTTCTCCTTCTCGCCAAGGTCGCCAAAGCCAATAAGCCCAAGCTTATACATAGCACCTTTACTTGCCAAAATGCTGGAAAATTCTATTGCACGGTCTTTCACGCCGTTGATATATGTGTCCATGCTGCCCGTGGTGTCTATCAGGAAGACAACGTTAACTTTGTCGGTACCGCCGCCTTTTATTTCACGGACAGGAGGTGCGCTGGTTTGGGTGCGGTCAAATTCTGCTCGTTCTGTGCGGCCGGTAGCTAGGTCTTTTACGAAAACTTCGAATATATTATTCTCGTCTATGGCGTAGGTTATTTCCAACTGAGTTGTGCCGGACAGGCCGGAAATTGCCACAGTTCCAATGTATCTGCGGTCGGCTTCGTGGCCTTGCTCCCACTGGAAAACATCGACATTTACACGGCTTGCGCCGCTCATGCTGGCAAAATTGCTGTCGGAATATTTGCTTGGAATGGGGCTTCCCATAGGGATAATTGGGATTGCGCCACGCTCCATTGTGGCGATGTTTGTAACCGCTTCTGTACCAAAAACTTGGCGGGTTATTTGCCCAACTTTTACGTTGCTGTTTGGCAAGTGGATTAAATAATTGTAAATACTTGCACCCATCGCCACGCTTTTTGCAGGGTCTGTTGCACGGTATGGCTCTTTTAGGAGGCCTGCTACCATGCGGCGTACCATTGGAATTAGCGTGCTTCCGCCAACCAATACTACTTTAGAAATTTCGTCTGCCGCCTTGCCCGCGCGTTTTAAAGCTTCCTCTATAATGTCACGAGAACGGTCTACATATTTGCGAATCATGGCTTCAAAATCTTCACGGGTTATTTCTGCGTTAAGATTTTTTGGCACGCCGTCAATTATCACAAGAGGGTTAATGCGAACTGCAACTTTGTTTGTGCCTGACAGTTTCTTTTTGGTTTGTTCAGCTTCTTGTTTTAGCTTTTGTGTGACACGTTTGCGTTCTGCGGCATCAAGAGTGTCAAGGTCTACGCCGCTTTCTTCCGTAAATTTTTGTTTCATCCAGCGCACAAGTTCCGCATCAAAGTCGTCGCCGCCAAGGTTCATGTCGCCTACGTCGGATAGTTCTTGGAAAATCTCTTGCCCGTCTGGACTCATGTCTACTTTTAGGACGCAAGCGTCAAAAGTGCCGCCGCCCAGGTCGTACACAAGCAGGGTTTGGGCGTAGCTTTGACGGTATCCGTATTCAATTGCTGCCGCAAGTGGTTCGCTTAATAGATACACATTTTTGAAGCCAGCCATAAGACCTGCTTCACGTGTTGCAAAAATTTGGCGGTCGTTAAAGTATGCAGGGTGGGTAATTACTACCTCGTCAAAAGTTTCGCCGCCTTGTTCTTCAGCAGCTTTTTTTAGCTTTTTGAGAATTTCCGCACTAACTTCTTCCGGAGTCTTCTCCATGCCGCCGATGTTTATTTTTTCGCCGCCGCCCATCATGCGTTTGACGGAAATTACTGTGCTTTCCGGATAGATTATTGCCCCTGATTTAGCTTCCATGCCAACGGTTACGCCTTCTTCTGCGAAACATACCACCGATGGTAAAATTTCGTCCGAACCGTCTACCTTTACTATGTCAAGGCTGTCGGTTTTGTCGTTGTAAATGATTGCAGCCGAGTTGGTTGTGCCAAGGTCTATGCCTAAGTAGCCCATGTGTTTTCCTCCTTGAATTTATGTTCCGTAATCCACTGTAGTAGTGTCTCGTAAGAGGCTTCTCCAGCGGCAACTTGAATAATTGTCTCGTACAATTCTTTTTGCGTGTAAGATAATTTAACTCCGTTTATTGCAAGAAAAACTAACATTGTATGCGCACCTATTCGCTTGTTTCCATCCGCAAAAGGATGATTTTTGATTAAGCCAAACCCAAGACGTGCGGCTTTTTCTTCTACTGTAGGAAAAACGTCGTGGCCGCCGAAAGTGTGAAACGGTGCAGCAAGCGATGAGTCCAGCAAAGTTTCGTCGCGTAACCCTTCCGGACCACCAAAAGTCTCTATCAAATGTTGGTGAAGCAGCAAAATCTGTTTCTTCGAAATTGTTTTCATTGCGCTAATACCTCGTATGCCTCTTTATTTTGCTGAATAAGGCAATCGGATATTTTTAGCAGTTCATCGTCTGATATCGTTGCTTCCATCGGGTTCACAAATGTGATAATTACTTCATAGCTTTCATTTACTGGTATTGGCTGTAGTGGTTTGAAACTGCTTCCATCATATATAGCTTTAATTGCGGTCATGGCTGCTGCCCTCCTTGAATTTTACTCCTTGAAATTGTTTTTTAACTTTAGTCTGGAAAATTATTTTTACCGCCCTTTTGGGGCAGGAATTTATGCAACGATAGCACAACATGCAGTTGTTTTTTGTGATAATTCTGTCATTCGAATATGCGAAATTGCCAACTGGACATGTGGAAAAGCAATGCATACACTTGTTGCAATCGTTGTCTATTTTTACTTTGGATGCGCCCCACTTTTCAATTACTGGGAAAAATGAACCTTGCAACAGCCCTAAAGCTTGCGACAATGAGTTAAACCCACGTTTCTTTATTTTCCGTCGTGAAAGATTTTTGCATACCGCTTTCATTCTTTTGTGGGAATTGCGCAAGTACCAGCGCGTTAGCTTTTCGCTTGCAAGTGGTGTTATGCATACGTTGTTGATATTGTTTGGCATGAAAAAATGCTCTGCGCAAATTACTTTAATGTGGTTTGGTGGAAACAGGTCGGTGAAAGCCCTTGCGCCATCGCCGGAAAATGCCATTTGTGTGCAGAATATTATCACGCATTTGTTTTTGAATAACTCCATGTGTGATGCAACAAATTCGCGCATGAGTTTGGGTACTCTGGATGCGTATACAGGGTAGCAAACGGCGATAATTTTTTCGGCAGCAAGCAGTTGCGAGTCTATGTCTTCCTCAATAGAATGACATTTTGCTTTTGTTATTTTGCAAAAAAGTTCTGCAATGTATTTGGAGTTGCCTGTTCCGGAGAAGTACAGCATTAGCATAGCGTTGTCCCCCTTTATTGGTGGGTTTTTTCAACCGTAAATAAATTAGCCTTGCAACTTGACGGTTTTATAAATGAATAAAACGCCAGCGCGTGCTCGTTTGGTTCGTTAGAATTTTCTTGGAAAAGCAGAGCGTCTTCCATGGTTTCAAAGGTGATCAAATCTGCCCAGGTGTCTTTGTCTACGCATTGCTGCCATGACACATAGCCTTTTTGTTTAGAGATGTATTCGTCGTTTAGCTTTTTTGCCGCCGCTAGATAGTCTGGGATTGATGTATTTTTTTTGAGTTTGAATATTACTGAATATATTGCGTTTGCCATATGTTACAGCTCCTTTGTTAAAATTATTTCGTACGAATCGCCATCTACTACCCTTAGCGATTGCACAAACCCGCCCACGGAAACGTAGCCAAGCTTGTTATAAAAGTGCTGTGCATTTTCGTTTTGCTGTGTGGATGTCATGACTGTCTTGTAGCCTTGTGCTTTCATTTCGTTGTGCCAATGCTCTACAAGTTTACGACCCAGCCCTTTGCCTTGATAGTCAGGTAAGATTTCTAACATATTCATGAAGGGTATTATATCCCAGAAATAGCCGTATCGTAGCCAACCTATGAAATTACAGTTTTCGTACATTACATATACTTCGACACGGGCGATTTTGTCAGCGATTTTTTCTTCCGATATATGCTCACGCATTGCGATGTTTTTAATATCAGCGGCATTTGCGAGTCTAATTATCATTGTGGTTTTACCGCCCTTGTTGCCCAAAATGTTGGAATGCTGGCTGCTACGGTTGCAAGCCCATCGGTCGGGTGGCCGTTATAGTCTTCGTATGCGCCGGTGATGACAAACCCGGCTTTTAGTTGGCCGCCAATTTGTTCGTCAAATGTATGGCTGAATTGTATGCCGTCGTCTTCCAGGTCGAGTTTTTTCATTAGCTCAGGATTTTTGAGCGGGTTATATGGAAGCGTGTTGGTTATGGTTAGTGGTTTACCTGCGTCGTCATCGTCGAATAGATAGTTGATACCGTTATCCATACCTGCAAGCAGTACGCCGCCTGGCTTAAGCACACGGTGGCACTCCCGCCATAGGTGGTATACATCTTCTATATAGCAGTTTGAAACTGGGTGAAAAATAAGGTCAAAAGATGCATCCGCAAAGGGGAATGGCTGGGTCATGTCAGCTTTTACGATGTCGATATCGTAGCCCTCGCGGGTGGATACCATGCGTTCGCTTTCCAGTTGTTTGTCAGATAAGTCCATGACAGTGCAGTTTGCGCCAAGCAGCGAAAACACAGGCATTTGCTGACCGCCGCCGCTTGCAAGGCCAAGTATTTTTGTGTTCTTGAATGGCAAAAACCAATCCTTGGGCACTGGGCGGGTAGGGGTTAAAAGTACGTTCCAATCGCCTTGGCGTACTTTGTCGCAGTCGGGCGGGGTTATTGGCTGCCCCCATATCCAGCCGTCGTCTATCCAGCGGTCTATTGTTTGGGCGTTTAGGTGGGTGTAGTTATTCATGGTTATAATATTTCCCTTTCTTGATATCAAGCAACAAGATATTTCTTGCTTGACCAATATATTTATGGAAACTTAGCGTTTTATCGTTGACCAGCATGTCTGAATCTTGGAAATACCATAAAAATGCATGTGAATCAAGCAGATACTTCATCACGCATACTCCTCAAAACCCACTAGTGGCGCATCAAAATCCTTCGCCATCCACATTTTGTCATTCATACAGCCACGTTTAAAAGGTAAGTCACAAGTACCTCTCACAGCAAAAATTCTTTTTTAATCATTCCTGCAACATCTATAGGCTCCAAATTGGAGTTGTCAATTTTAGTATAATTTTTATATGGAATCTCTCCGTCAAAGCTAATAATTCGGATTTTTTCATCCAATTCAATTAACCTTGCGTTTGATTTTTCAATGTCTTGTTTTGATGGTTTGTGCAACAGTCTGTTTGCGGTGCCATTCCGTTTAAGCCTTACTTCTTGCGATGCCACTAACTCAACAAAATATATCTCTGCGCCGTTGTCTTGGAAAATATCAATTAATTTTTCGACATACAGCCAAGCGTCTTTATTATCAAGTGCACAAAAATACGTGAAAATCATTCCATGCAAGTCGGATTTAGCAAACTCCTCAAAGACTACTTCTCTCAATCGGGCTTCGGTTTTAACATCACGACGACCGAAAATTCCCACGACAGGCTCTATTGACATGTGGCCGTGAAAGAGTCTCAAGTTTGTGATTTTCGCCAGTTCTTGCCCCACAGTCATTTTCCCAACAGCAGGCGCACCAAACAGCATTACAAATTTCATTTTCCTGCACCCACAACTTCCGCTTTCACAAACCTATCCGGGTCAAAACTCTCCATGAATCCGCTGCTTGGAAACTCCGCCCCAAACCCAACATCTTCAACTGCGCCACGCACCAGGCCGCCTTCTTCTTCCACCATTAGCGTAACGCGCAATTTCGTCTTGCCGCTAGGCCGCTCGGGTAGCCCTCGAATACTAACTTCCCCAATTAGCTTACAAGCCTCAAAAGTATCGTCCTGCTGAATCCTCTCTAAAATTCGCAAATCAAGCCCGGTCATTTCCTCTGCGGTTTTGCCAGACAGCGTAAACACATGACTCTTTTTCGCAAGGGCAAAACTTGTCCCACGGCGTATCATAGGGAAAAACGACTTGCGCACGCCATTGTCAATCTCAAGCCCAATATCGTGGGAAACCGCAACTTCAAATTCAACTGAAATTTTTTCGGATTCAACATCAGGATGGGCTAGTAATCCCATTTTCATAGCGGCGTAATAAGTCGCGCCAAGGGATATATCCAGCGCAGGTCTTTCGGATGAATAAATTTTGCTCTCGTCGCTAAAAATATCCAAAAGCATTTCCCGCACCCATGGCATTTGGGAACTTCCGCCTTCCAGCAAAACACGGTCGATGTCCCCTGGCGTAAGGCTTCCGGTGTAAGTTTCCCTAAGTGCTTTCAAAACCAATTTGCGGGTTTTGTCAATGAAAGGTTTGATTAGCTCATGAAAATCTTCTCTCGTAATTTGCTCGACAAAGGGCGGGATGCAAAAAGTGAATGGAATGCGGAACCGCTGCACCCCACTGAGACGCTCTTTGGCTTCGCGGGCGCGTGCAACGAGTTCGACCTGGTTCTCAATGGCCAATTCGCTAGCGGTTTGCCCGGTTTTGTTGTGGATGAACTGGCCGCACGCTTCTATTAGAACCGTATCAACATCATCGCCGCCATGTTCGGCATCGCCGCCTTGGCTTATTACTTGAACTTTTATGCGGGATTCGTCCCGTTCGGCAACGTTAAAAAGGGTAATGTCCAGCGTGCCGCCGCCAAAGTCAAATACCATAATACGCTCGCCCTTGTTTAATTGGTGGCGAAAATTGTAAGCTAAGGCCGCAGCATTTGGTTCTTTTATTAGGCAAATTAGCTTGTCTGCAAGGCCGGCAATTTCGCAGGCGCGCATTGTGGCTTTTTGTGCAGCATCGTCAAAGTCGTAGGGAACGGAAACCACAAGACCCGCAACCTCTGCTTTTGGGTTCAAGTTTTGGGCATGGTTAACCAGTTCCGCTAAAATTTTTGCAGAAATTTCTTCCGGCAGATAGTCCTTGCCGCCAAGGAACACAGTGACGTTGGTGCCCATTTTGCGTTTCACAGAACGGACTGTGGTTTCTGGATATATTTTCATACTACGATACGCTTCTTCGCCAATTACCCATTCCTCGTCGTCGCCGTCGTTGCGGTATTGCACAACGGATGGCAGCGGAATTTTGCCAAAACCATTGGAAACGTCAATGGCTTCGGGTCTTCCGTTAGAATTATCCCAGTAACTAATTACAGAATTTGTTGTGCCAAGGTCTATGCCAAGGATATACCAATCTTCCGGGCATTGGCCTTTTTCTTCTATTTCTTTGCGATATGCTTCCCAGTTCAAATTCTCGCATCCTTTCACGCTTTACCTCTATACCAAATGTACGGAAAAATGTATAATATGTTTGATGTTTTCTTAGAAGCTATGCGCATGGATTTGCAACACCGTCTTGACGGTCGTTTTCTCGCTACCTTCCGTTTCTTCTTCCTCGCGTGCCTTTGGGCACGCAGCGTCATCAGTAACGAAAACTATCGAAAAAACGCCTCGCCAATACGATATTGCAAACCATGCACATAGCTTCTTATACTCAATGGCATTTGAAATCGTTGGTTGATTTGTGATTTTACGATGCAAATCCTAGGAAGTGACAACGACGCGTGCCCAAAGGCACGCTAGGCGGAACTGATGAAGGAGTTGTGAAGTAAAATTGCAAAGCAAACAAGGATTTTAAATGCCTTTGAGTATAGGAACTATCTTACCCCTTTTACAATGAAAAATCTATAAAAATTTCAGGTGGTGACTCACAGTCACCATCTGGGACCGTGAGTGTGGTGCGGGAAGCATTCGCTTCGCTCATTGTCCTTAATGCGGGACGTCCACGTCCCACTTGAAATTTCCCCAAAGGAGAAGACCACCATGGTAAAACTGAACAACGACTGGGACGCGCTTTTAGCAGACGAGTTTAAACAAGATTACTACCAAAACCTGCGCGCATTTCTAAAGGAAGAATACCGCACAAAAACCATTTACCCAAACATGCACGATATTTTTAACGCGCTAAAATTTACCCCCTACGCAAATGTCAAAGCCGTGATAGTAGGGCAGGACCCATACATAAACCCCGGTGAAGCCCATGGCCTGTCATTTTCTGTCAACCACGGCATAAAAACGCCACCGTCACTTGTCAACATTTTTAAGGAACTGCACACAGACATCGGCTGTACAATCCCAAGCCATGGGAACCTTACCCACTGGGTTACGCAGGGCGTTTTATTGCTGAATAACGTCCTTACGGTCAGGGCGAAACAAAGCCGTTCACATGCTGGTCAGGGCTGGGAGCGGTTTACGGATTTTGTACTTGAATTGCTTAACCGCCGTACAGAGCCAATAGTCTTTTTGCTTTGGGGGCGTGACGCTCATGCAAAAGGGCGCGTTATCGACAGTCCAGCACATCTTATTTTGCAAGCGGCACACCCGAGTCCATTGGCCGGCGGACGTTTTTTTGGGTGCCGACATTTCTCACAAACCAACAAGTTTTTAGAATTGCATGGCCTGGCACCTATTGAATGGCAATTGCCTGAAACCACTGATTATAAGCACCGTACTTGACGTGAATTGATAATGTGTATAAAATAAACTGGGAATGCTAAACTGGGGGGAGGGTGTGATGGAGTTCAGTGGTGCTGCATTTTGGTGTATGCGAAGCTAGGGCGTGTTCCCACTAACGAATATGCATCTTTGCGGCTTCAGTACGTTTGCTGCGTAAATGCCGCCTCCGGCGTCCGGCCTTCTTGCCGGTACATGATGTTTCCGCGTCTTCTTCGAATTTTTTCCTTGTGTGCCTTTAGGCACACGGCGTCAAAAATGTCTCGAACCTGCACAAAATCAGACTCGCAAATCTGCCATTCTTATAGTGAGAACACACCCTAGTTGCTTGAGTTTGTATCTTGTACACAGGTTCCCCTCTTTATTATTATCACAATCTTAATTTTGTTGGCGGCATTGTATCTCGCTCTGTTTCAGACGGTTTTGCAAGGCGTTTGGCACGCTGGCGTTTAATAGTGAAGAATAAATGTAAAAAGGGAAGGTGTTGCCAAGTGATTAATCAAAAAAATAGTATTTTAGTTGTTGATGACGAGCCCATGAACATCACTGCACTATCGTATATTCTTGGATCGGAATACGAAATTTTTTTTGAAATTAATGGAACAGATTGCCTTAAAAGTGTAAAATCTTTAAAACCGGATTTAGTTTTGCTTGATATTCTTATGCCGGGGATGAGTGGTTTTGATGTAATGAAAGCCCTTAAAGAAGACCCAGAAACCAGCCATATCCCGGTTATTTTTATAACAGGGCTCAATACTGCCGAAGACGAGACCCGAGGTCTTAGTATGGGTGCTGTAGACTATATAACAAAACCATTTAATGACGCTATCGTAAAGATGCGTGTTAGAAATCAGATAGCACTTTATAACCAAATGCGCAGTATTCGTATGCTTAGCACTTTGGATAATTTAACGGGTGTTTGTAATAGGCAGCATTTTAATAGTTTACTTATGCAAGGCTGGCAAAAAGCCAAAACAAATAAAAATTCTATGGGCTTAATGGTGCTGGGAATCCAAAAATTTGGCAAAATAACTGAAGAATACGGTAGACTATGCAGTGATATTCTTTTAAGCGAAGTGGCGCAAGTAATTGATAAAAGTCTCCGGGATACTCCATACACAGCCGCCCGTTGGAGTGGGAATGAGTTTGCAATACTTCTTTCGCAGGCAAGTACAGACGAGCTTAATGCCATATCGGAATCTCTGCAAAATTTAATAAAAGATAGTGCGTTTAGTTTAAACGGTCATACGGTCAAAGTTTCTATTTGCGTAGGGTCGTATGTAGCTATACCTTCCGAAATTGGCACAGGTAGTTTGGACGACCTAATAACCTGTGCGACAGAGGCGTATAGATGTGCAAAATTATCTGTAATTGGTTTGTAATGTATAGGGAAAGCACAAAAATAGCAGATGTGCCTTCTCATAATAGAAAAATTACACAAATTCGAAAAATCTATGAAATATTAGCACATCGCTAAAAGTTTAGAATCAACAATTAGGAGGATATTATGGCTAAGCATGAACATACGATTTTAATAATTGACGACAACGTGCCTGACACTAACATGTTAAAGCAAATCCTTGGGAATGAGTATAATATCTGTGAAGAACGATTAGGTTCCAGAGGTGTTAGTACTGCAAAAAAAATACGCCCAAGTTTAGTTTTGCTTGATATAATAGTGCCGGATATGGATGGTTTTGATGTTATTACGGCATTAAAAAAAGACGAGGAAACGCAAGGAATACCTGTTATTTTTATAACAGGCTTAGTTAATATTAGAGACGAAGAGCACGGACTACTGCTGGGCGCAGCAGATTTTATAAGCAAGCCATTTAACTCTGACATTGTAAAATTAAGGGTCAAAAATCAAATACAAATATCCAGCCAAATACAGATGATACACACTTTAAGCACTTGTGATATGTTAACAGGCCTTAAACTTAGGGATTCGTTAACCAACATTATAGATGCTGAATGGCGTAAAGCTATTAAAATGGATTATTCCATTTCATTTGCCATCATTAATGTAGACAATTTTAGAAAATATAATATAGAACATGGTTATCAAAAAGGCGACGAAGTATTGCAGTATGTATCCCGTGTCATAACCAAAAATGTTCGTCGCGAGGACGACAGAGTAGGCCGGTGGGGTGATGATGAGTTTGCAGTTTTCCTTCCTGCAACAGATCTTGAAGGGGTAGAGCAAGTTGCCAAAAATATATATGAAGCTATTGAGCGAGAACTATGTGATATACCAGCCTTTACTGTAAGCGTAGGGGTGCATTCTGTTGTGCCTGAACCGAGAAGCTGGTACACATCTACAGATTTTGTTACCGATACCATCGCCGCCTTGGCTTTTGCCAAACGAAATGGAAAAAATCAAATCGCCTTATTTACTAACGTCGAAGGAAATGGTGATGATGATGCTATGTAAAAAGGCGAGTATACTAATAATAGATGACGATAAACTGAACATAATAGCACTTACTCGTATTCTAGGTTCAGATTATACGGTCTATTTTGAAGGCACCGGAGAAAGTGGCGTAAAGGCCGCAAAAATGTTTAAACCGGATCTTATTATGCTTGATGTTATTATGCCAAATATGTCTGGTTTTGATGTTATTAAAATCCTTAAAGAAGATGAAGAGACTCGCGATATTCCTGTCATTTTTCTTACCGGGCGTAGGGATGTTCAGGACGAAGAAGTGGGTTTTGTTTTGGGTGCCGTAGATTATATTACAAAGCCATTCAGTGTTGGGGTTGTAAAATTGCGTGTGGAAAATCAACTGAAAATAGTATCCCACATGCGTACAATTTACAAAATTAGCACAGAAGATGCATTAACATGTCTTGGAAACAGAAGACATTTTAATAATGTTTTGGATAGCGAATGGAAACGGTCTGCAATGGCAAAAAGCCATATTTGTTTCATGGTAATGGATATTGACCACTTTAAAAAATATAATGATACTTACGGGCACTTATCCGGCGATGCTGTTTTAAGAGGGGTTGCGGATGTTATTAGAAATTGTGTGCCGGAGTCAAGTGACCACATATCGCGCTGGGGTGGGGAAGAGTTTGCACTTGTTTTGCCCGAGAGCGACATTAATGACGGATTATTGGTTGCGGAAAAAATAAGAGAAAGTATGGAGAATACTAAATTTGAACTGGAAGACAATGTTGAAACTTCAATTACTATTAGCATAGGCGTACATTCGGTTGTAGCAGGCGAGCAGCCAGACTACACCCTAAAAAACTTTATTGCCGATACCGACGCTGCGCTATATAACGCAAAAAGGCAAGGACGTAACAGGGTTGTTTGTGTAAATATTTGACCGTCTAATAAGGGGAGGACGTTATGAAAGAGACCATTTTTTTAGTGGATGACAATGTGTTTGATTTAAAGGTTGCTGAAAAAGGATTACAAGAGCATTACAACATTATCACCTTTTCTTCTGGTGAAGCCATGTTGTGCTCGTTATCAACGGTTATACCTGATTTGATTTTGCTTGATATCACTATGCCAGGACTTGATGGGTTTGAAGTAATTGATCTTGTTAAAGAAAATCCGAAATGCGTTGATGTTCCGGTTATTTTTCTTACAGGCATTAATGACAATAAGGTTGAGCATACGGGCTTTGAAAAGGGAGCTGTTGATTTTGTAACTAAGCCTTATGCACTATTAACCCTGGTAAATCGTATCAGGATACACACCAGCGTTGCCAAAAGGCATAAGGCCGAAGCGGAACAAATGCAGCGTAATTTACTGAAAATTTTGTCTGGAGTTGTAGAAAGTCGCGATAATACAACAGGTGCGCATACTAACCGTACAACCAAGTATGTTGCCGCACTTATGGGGGGCATGCGTAAACATGGCGTATACGCCGACGAAATGAAAGACTGGAATTTGCCTGTTGTAGCACTTAGCGCGGCTTTACATGATGTAGGTAAGATTAATGTATCCGACACTATTTTAAATAAACCCGCAAAATTAACCGAAGCGGAATATGATGCAATGAAGGAACATGCATTAATTGGCACCGGTATAATAAACGATGCTATGGATGTTGTAAAAGACGATAAATATTTAGAGGATGCCAGGCTTTTTGCGGAGTTCCATCATGAAAATTGGGACGGCACTGGGTATCCACATGGGCTAAAGGGTACAGAGATACCACTGCAAGGACGTATAATGGCCGTTGCAGATGTATATGATGCGTTAGTATCTGAGCGGCCGTATAAGAGTGCCTCTACTTGTAATGATGCCGTTACTATTATCATGAGCGAAGCCGGGAAAAAATTTGACCCAAACATTATAGCAGTTTTTTATTCTCTAAAGGATGAATTCCAAAGAATTCACAATGGGGATTAGGGCGTGTTCCAACTATAAGACTGTGCAATGTTAAAATACCTGCGCATACAGTAATAAAAAATATGCCTGCTTGTTGTAGCAGGTGTATTTTTTTTTCTATGTCGCGCAAGGTTGGGTTTACGCTTAGGAGCTGGCGCAGGTCGTCACCGGTTTGGCGGAGTAGGTTTGACCAAAACGAAAAGTCGCTGAAATGGGTGGGGATTAGCTGCGGGGGAATAAGGTTTAACAAAAAGGGAAGCAAGGCGGCAAATACTGTAGCACATACGAAAATGATGGGTGTTTTGTAGCGGCGGGTAAATTTTATCATTGATACAAGCAAATATATTATGGGAATCAGTAATGGTGCAAAGGCCATGACGCGGGATATTGACATTGGCATTAGTATGAAATTCGGCATTCCTAGGGCGGAAGTTATGACGTAGTGTTGTATGTTTGTACGGCTTAGGTGGCGGCCTGTAAGTTCTACGGCGGTAAAATATTGACTGGTGTTTTCTATATGAAAGGAGAGAAGTGCCAGGTCTGTTTGGCCTTCAAACACACCGCGGATATAGCGGGGTGTGCCGTTTGCGTAAACTTGCTTTCCTATTACGCTAATACTGCCGAACAAATTGTGGGCAAGGGAGTACGAGATGGCAATACCGTGGTCGTCTATGGCACTTGGAGCGGTGCCTAGTAGGTATGTGGCGTGCCATACAAGATTTGCGTCGCCAGAGAATAAAATGGTGGAAGAGTGGACTTCTCTAATGGGTGAAGCTAGGGTTGCGGCGCTTTGGTGCCAGAAGGTTGGCCAAAAGGTTTCGTTTTGATAGGAATTTTGGATGGAGTATTGCCGTGCGTGGAAGGCGGTTTGACCGGATATTGGGACATTGTAGCGTAGCGAAATTGATGCTGGGGGTGTGGTGGAGTGGAATAGGCCAAGGGTGAATAGAGCAACAAAAGCAACTATCATTAGGAGAGGTGCTACTAAATTGGTTATGCCCGTCATTGTAAGAGTGGGGTTATTTTGCAGAGGGGTAATTTGTGTATCTTTCATTATGGCTCCACCCTAACTCTTGCACCTTCGGATACGGGGCGGTCGCTTCCTGCAATAACCTGGCATGAACGACCGATGGCACCGCTTACGGAAACCATGTTATTGTCTTGGGCAATTATATTTACATTAACGCGCATTGCTACATTTTGTACACCAAGAACAGTGCTTTGGTGTTCCACTACATACAAAAAGTATCCTCTGTCGTCGGATCGCAGGGCGGAGATTGGTAAAGCAAAGTCGTAATTTGCACGGCTAAGCAGAACTTCCGCATCTATACGTTGGTTTATGGTCCAGTCGCCTCGGGGTAGGGTCAGGGTTACTGTAACGGTATCATTTTCGCAAGGCTGGGAAATAGCCGACACAAAAGCGGTGGTTGTTGGCGTAAAAAACATGTTGCCCGCACCGGTAGTAACTGTAGTTTCACCGCCTATTGTAAGGCGTTCCGCTTCTCGGGCAGATATTGTAATGGTTGCGTTAAAGCCGCCAGCGGTGTCTTGCAGGGTGGCTATAGGCGTACTGCTTCCTGTAATGCCGCTTGTTTGTATGCGATATACAAGGCCTGCGGTTTGAGCGTACAGTACGCCGCCGTTGTAGATTAACTGATGCAGGGTTTCGATAGCGGTTTCCTGGTCGGCTATGTCCAGCTCAAGTGTGGAAGCAATTATAGCATTCAGGACGGTGGTGTCGACATTTTGCTGGATATTGTTTTGGTGGTTTCGCTCTGCCGCGCGCAAGGATGCGACAAGGTCTTCTATTTGACGGGAGGCCGTGCGACGGTTTGTTTCCGCACGGGTTATGGCGTTTTGCACTTCCCGCTGGGCACGTTCTATGTCCGAATTTGCTGCGCGTGTAGCTTGTTCTGCGGCATTGTTTGCACGCTCAAATTCTGCATACAGGGCATAGGTTGCGTCTTCTAGTTGGCGGGTGATGGCAAAATGGCGTTCTTCTGCACGGCTATTTGCGGTTTCAAGAGCGTTGCGAGCAGCGTCAATTTGGTTTTGCAATTGTTCCGATTGGTTTTGGGCTGCATTGTCCAGGTTGCGCTGTGCCTGGGTTATGTTGCCTTGCAAATCTTCAAAATTGCGTGCGGCGGCGTGCTGGTTATTTTCGGCACGGGATATTGCGTCTTCCAGGGCGGTCTCGGCACGCTCTATGTCCGTTTGGGTGGTGGTGGCATGGGTTTGCCGGGCTTGGTTGTAGCTATGCTGCGCATCCTCCAGTGCGCGAGAAACCGTTCGCATGTTTACTTCCATTGCGTTTTCTGCGGCCGTAAAGGCGGCTTCTGTGCGTTCAATTTCAGCTAAAGCATCGGCTATGGCCGCGTAGTCACCTGTCCCTTGGGCGATTGATAACGCGTTCCACGCTGTGTAAATGGCGTTGCGGGCGGTATCTACGTTGTTTTGGTTGGTTTGCCTTGCGGTATTGTAGTCTTCGCGGATGCGGTCTAGGGTGCGGCGGGCGTTGTCAATTGCCGGTACACTGCCGGTGAGACTGCGCAGTTCTTCCAAATATTCCTGCGCGGCGGTTATGTCTGCTTGGTCGCGAGCGGTAGCGGCTTCAAAATCCTCCCTTGCGCGTTGGTAGGCACGCAGGGCATTTTGTAGGGCGGTATCATCAATTGCATCCGCTGTTTGGGAAAGAAGCTCGTTTAAATCGCGTTGGGCAGTATCTATTTCCGCTTGGTTTTGCGCAAGGATTGCGTAATAATCTTCCAATATCCGCTGATGATTGCGGATGATAGAGGTTTGCAGTTTTGCGCCTTCTTCTTCCAGCTCGTTTAACAACTGTTCCAGCTCAAAGGTGGCGTTTGCGATGTCTTCTTCACCTTGGGTCACGGTTATGTTGTAATCTTCCTGCGCGCGGCGTAGGGAACGCTGGCTGGATTCAAGGGTGCTTGGGTCAATGGTTTCACCCCGCAGAAGCCGGTCCAGGTCGTGTCTCATGTTGTTTAGGCTTGCGGTTTCGCGTATTAATTTTTCCTCCAATTCGTGAAGGTAGAAAGCGGCGATAGGTTCGCCGGGCTCTACATTTCTGCCGACTGTGGCTATGATTTCTTTGATACTAAGCCCGTCGGGGGCTGTTATTTCAATAAAATCTGTTGCGGCTACGGTTGCCGAACTTCTGATGAAGTCAACGATATCGCCGCGTGCCGGGCTTGTAAGGCTTACGCGCGCAAGGGTTGCGCCGCTTGCGCCACGGGCAATTAGTGTGAAAACTAGCATAAGTGCCAGGAATTTTAGGATGTTCGCGCCTGTGCGACGTTGGGTTGGGTCCATGTTCTTCATGTATGTTACTCCTTTACTCCGGCAGATTGTATGCCAAGCTCCAAATATTTTTGACCAAAAAAGAAAAACAGTGCAGCGGGAAGAAGCATTAGTAATGATGCCACCATTGCAAAGCCTAAATCTTCCGCCACAATTTGGGGTAGGAATAGCGAAAGCGGCCAGTTTGACGGATCCCGCAGGAAGGTCATAGGCTGTTCAATTGCGCCCCAGACTTCCAAAAAGCCAAGGACAAGAGCGGCCAAAATACTGGGTGTCCCCAATGGTAGGCCAACTTTTACAAAAGTACGAACAGGGCCTGCACCGTCTATGGACGCGGCTTCAAGTAGTGCCCTAGGTACGGCATCAAAACCGCGAAGCATGATAAACACTGGGAAGGCGGAAAATGCAAATGGTAATATTACCGCAAAAATATTGTCCATAAGCCCAAGCCGGTCTATAACCAAAAAGTTTGGCACCATGGTTACCTGGAAGGGCAACAGCATTAGCGAGATGTAGATTGTTGTAAGCAGTTTGCGCCCGCGAAAGCGGTAGCGGCTTAGTGCCCAAGCGGCCGGTGCGCCTACCAAAAGTTGTCCCAGGATTGATAATGTTACCATGCCAAAAGTGTTCCAGAACATTACAAAAAATTGTGGGGTGTCTAGGAGCAGGGTGGTTAAGGGCTGTAAAGTTGGCCATGTGGGAAGTAGTGGCCAAGTAGAGTAGCCCTCTACGCCCGGAATAATTGCCGGGCCTATTGTGGCAACAAGTTCTTCTAAGGACATTAGCGAGCCGGTTATCATGAATAGGATTACCCACCATACCAGCAGAGCCAGGGCGGTAAGGGGGATTAGTTTTGGGAGATGTTTTAGGACTTGCTTCATATTAATCGTCTCCACCCCCATCTAGGAATTTTCGCATAAGTAAAATAATGGCCAACAACACCGCCGCAAGCATTGTAGCCGCAGCACTTAGCCTGCTAATATCCAAGTTCAAAAACCAGTTGTTAAACAAATGCTGTAACATGTACATAGAATCATGGGGATACGCCCCGGCCACCAAATACGCTTCGCGGAAAACGCGAAAACTGTTTAGAAGTGACAGTATTGCTACAATGCCGAATGTGGGCAACAGGCATGGCAGGGTTACATATCTAAAAATTTGTAACCGCCCTGCGCCGTCCACATGGGCGGCTTCGTATAGGGTGTCGGAAATTCCGTCAAGGCCGGCAAGCCACAAAATCATGTTGTAGCCGTTGTTTTTCCATACATAGGTGAATACCAGAACCCAAAAGGCCGCGTCGCTTCCCATGAAGCTGATTGGTTCAAACCCAAAGCGTATCAAAATCGTGTTGGCAAGGCCGCCTTCGTTAAATACTGTTTGCCACAGCAATACGATACTTGCAACGGGCACGGCCATTGGCAGTAAAAATGTGGTTTTAAATGTGCGGCCAAGTGGTTTAATTGAGCGCAGTAAAAGCGCGGTTGCCAGGGAGATTATCATAAGAAGGGGAATACAAACGGCTACAAATTTTGCGGTGTTTGCCGCCGCCAGGCGAAATGCGGAGTTGTTGAGGACGGAGATGTAGCTGTCTAAGCCAATGAAGTTTACGACGCGGACGTCGTAGAAACTGCGGCGGACTGTGTCAACAAATGGGATTAGGAAGAAGATTAGGATACCGACAAAGCTTGGGGTAAGGAATAGCATGGCATACCGCGTGTCATTGCGAGGAGCGTAGCGACGGAGCAATCCCGCGTAGCCTATACCATGCGAAAGTTTATTGCCTGATCGTTTCGTCTGGCTTCCGCCCTCCTCACAATGATGGGTGCGGGCGGGGCGGGAAGACCCCGCACTAGGGACAGTGAGCGAAGCGAACGTTTCCCGTCCCGCACTAGGGACAGTGAGCGAAGCGAACGTTTCCCGTCCCGCCCCTACAGTAGGGGCGGGGTTCTCTCGCTCGTTTTTATCCTTATGACCTCTCCGCCAAATAGTTGCGAATATTTTGTTCAATTTCTCTCACGGCACCTTCCAGGTCAATTCTGCCATAACACAGCCGTTCAACAGTTTCCCAAATAATTTCTGTCACAACGTTTTCCAGTATTGCCGGGGTTTGCAGCTTGGCTATAACAGGGTCAAGGTTCATATCAATAGGCTCTCCGCCCCATTCAACCATCATGTCGTTTAGGTCTTGTATCATTCCGTTTAGCCCGGCAGAGGTTATTGGAAAACCTTCGCCGTAGTTGTGCCGCTGCACTTGGGTTGATAGCATTGCGTTTACAAATTCCATTGCAAAGTTTGTAACGTTTGTGTCTGCCGAAACCCCAACAATTGTTGATGGCTCCCATGCGCCGGGTACAAGCCCTGGGAATAAGTCCACATCTGTATTGTCACGGCTTACAAGCATTTGCAAAATAGTAATGCTATCCATTGTAAACGCCGCCATATTTGTATTGTGCATTAGAAATTGCATAAGCGAGCCGGTTATCATGGAGCCGCGGCCGCCTGAGCTTACAACAGACATGCCCATGCCAAAGCCTTCGTCTCCATCAAGTTTCGGAAGCTCATACATATCGCTTATTGCAAGCATTGCGGCCATAAACTGGGCAAGTGCGTCAGAATCTAAACGGTTATCGTCTATAATTGCGGCGGCATTTGTAAGCCACATTACATCAAACAGTTCACGCACATCGGTAAAGTCAAACTCTGCCCGTTCATCTGCCGGGACTTCGCTAAACCAGCCGCTATCGTCAATAATTGGTGTGCCCTGCCTGTTGCCGCTTGTGATTCTATTTACCAAAGCGTCTAGGGTTGGGATGTTTGTTTCGCTCCCTGCCACAACCGGCATTCTAAACTGGGTTGGGATGGCGTAAATGCCGCCGCCAGATTGCACAAACGGTGCAAGTAAATTTTGGTACATGCCGCTGGTGTTAACATGCTGGGATAAATCCATTAACATACCACGGCTAATATAACTGTCCGCAGGGGTGCCGTCCAAAATAACAATATCCGGCCCTTGTCCGCTTAATAGACGTGTATTTAATGTACGAATTGCGTCAGATGCAGAAACCGCAGTGCCATCTGTAAGTGCAATTTCGTAGGTAATGTATGTGTCGGGATGTCTTCTGCGAAGTTCTGTCATTGCGGCACGAACCATGTCGTTATTGTGCAGCGACCAAATATGCAGCGTGTGCTCTGGATTTATAACGGCGTTTTCGTCCCATACATAACGAAGCAGAGATGACTCCATGCCATCTAACACACCAACAATAATGGTGCCGCCGTGAACCATTACACTTGAAACACCGGCATTTGGCGCGCCAAATGAATAGGCATTGCCGTCAAGCAAGGTGTACGAATCGTTGCCTGTAAACCTAAGTAGATTACGGTCATGCATAACAAGCAGATGCCCGTCTTCACACACGGCAAGCAAGTTGCCGCCGCCCCCTCTAAAGCCTGAGTTCATAGAGTCGGCAGTGGTTAGGGAAATGTCGCCGCCGCTTACGAGCGAACCATCTGCCAAGCGGTGGCGGGTTATTCTGTTCTCCCACAAGAAAAATTTGTAAAAGTAGTCGCCCCTTGCAATTGCCGATTGTGCCTGACTATGTTGCATGTCACCCGGTGATAGGTCGGCAACCATGTTGCCCGTTTCCAGGTCAAGCAGAAAGCTGTGCATGTCGAAACGGTGATCCATTCCACCAAAAACCATTTGGCCGCGTCCATCGTTTTCGTTATCATTCTCGTTGTCATTCTCGTTTTCGGACTCGTCCTCTTCGCCAAAGTGCGCAATTTGTCCGCCGCCACTAATGGAAAAGTCAAGCAGCAATTTGTCTGCACTAAGTGCCTGTATCATCGAAAAATGTACGTGATAACCATCGACAATTGCATCGTCCACTATGGCCAGCGGGAAATGTGACTCACTGCCGTCGGGAGCAATTTTTATCATACCTTCTTCAAATAGGAAGGTTAGCAAACTGCCGCATGGCAGCAAAGTTGCCGCAGGTATAAAATGAAACCGTGTTTCATCTTGGGTAACACTTGAGGTGCGAGTCCAATTATCGCCGCCGTCGGTGCTGGCGTACCGAGTTGATAAATTTTGGTTGAATGCAACAAGTGTGCCGTCATAAGCCATAAATGTTGCAAACGCCCCGTCAATGGGTGGGGAAATGTCTACTTCCATGTAGCGACCCTGGATAATTAGGGCTGTTGTTTCGCCGTTGGTGCCATTGCCATTTCTGCACGCCGTTGTTAGCAATAGCGATGCAACAAGTAGCAACACGCAAATTGTGGTTTTAATGAAATTTTTCACGTTGTCTTACCTCCAAAGATTTTTTGTTGGGAGTGACCCCAATTGATGCAAGTGTACAAATTAAGCTTGGGCAAAATCAGCTTTAAAGTGTAACAAAATTGCAACAAGGGGGGACGCTGATACTATAAATCGCAAATTTAAAGCTGGGGAACAGGAATTATTAAGATTAATCAAATTTGTTATGGGTGTGGTATACTGTTATAAATTTCAAGCAAAGGATGAACAAAATGTTTAATGGCTTTACCCAAGACACGATAGATTTCATGTGGAATCTTCGCGCAAATAACAATAAAACCTGGTTCGAGGAAAACAAAGAACAATTCAAGAACGAATTCCAAGCCCCAATGAAGGCTTTGGGGAAAGAAGTCTTTGACCGAATTACAGCAACCCACGCAGACCATGGTTTTATCCACAAAGTATCCCGCATCTACAAGGATGCAAGACGTGTACGTGATGGTGAACCCTACAGATGCAACCTATGGTTTTCAATTGAGCGGCCAAGCGAAGAATGGACATCCACCCCGGTGTTCTGGTTCGATCTGCACCCCGAGACCTGGAGCTACGGGCTTGGATACTACCAGGCAAAAGCACCAACAATGGCCAAATTCCGGGCACGTATTCACCGGAACCCGGCTATGTTCGAGAATCTAATCGCCCCTTTGGACAGTCAAAACGAGTTCACGCTCGACGGCGAAGAATACAAACGAAAAAAAGAGGCCCCTTCTACAAAGGCGACCCCTTGGTACAACCGAAAATCTTTTTCGCTAATTCACCAGCAGGTAAATGGTCCGGAGCTGTTTTCGCCAGACCTGGCTGATAGGCTTGTAAGTGGCTACAAATTCCTGATGCCATTTTACGATTATTTTATCACGTTGGATTCCGACCCTGAACCTGGTACGGAGTAATTTGAATCAGGGTTTTTAGTTTAAGTGACCAGTCTAGGGTGTGTTCTCACTAACGAACGCACATCTTTGCGGCTCCAGTACGTTTGCTGCGCAAACGCCGCCTCTGGCGTCCGGCCTTCTTGTCGGTACATGATGTTTCCGCATCTTCTTCGAATTTTTTCCTTGCGTGCCTTCGGCATGCGGCGTCAAAAATCTTTCGAAACTGCAAAAAATTTGCTCGCGCATTCACCAAAAGCAGGTTTTGGAACAGGTCTATTTATCATACTCTACAACCGCATCCTTTATTGCCTGCAATAATACTGCAACAAACGCTGCTGTGCTTTCAGTTTTATTCTGGATAGCCAGCGCATTGTAATAATTCTCCCGACATTCTAGTAAATAAGCCGCCAGCGGTAATCCCATGGGCATACTCCAAAAAGAAAGAAGCAGTATCTGCCATAATCGTGCAATTAATCCATTGCCAGCCCGGAAAGGCTTAGCGTACATAATTTCATGATGAAACACACAGCTTTTAATAAGCGGATGTTCGTCCGATGTGTTTACCCACTCCAGTAAATTTTCCACATGGCGCGGGATAAGGTTAGGTGCTATAGTTCCACGCCCTTGCGCCGCCGTTTCAGTAGTACGAAAGCGTCCGGCGTCCTTTGCTATGCCGGTCATAAATGTAGAATGGGCATGCAGAATTGCGGTGGTACTATATGGGTTTGGCGGGTGGTATATGTCAAGCAAGCTGTAGGCTTCGTATGCGTTTTTTACCTCGCGCATTTCGTTTTGTGTACATGATACATATCTGCCTTCGATTATGTCTGTAACTTCTTCCAGCGATAGTCCATTATTTTCTATCGCAAGGGTTGCATAAGCAGACCGCACATGGGCATTGTGGAGCAATTCCGTAGTTGCATGAAATCCCAGCGCCCGTTTTTCATGCTTGACAACTTGCGATTTCAGACGAAAGATTTTATCAGTTATCGCGAGCTGTGGCTTAAATTGGCTCAAATTTAAAACAGTCCTTTCAAATCATCTATATGCTGGATGATTTTTTCTTTGTCCAAATGCAAGTATATTCTGTTGCTTTCTTTTTCCATCCGCACAATACCAAGGCCAAGCAGTGCCGACGCATGGTGGGATATATTCGCACTGGTGCATTCGAGTATTTCCGCAAGCTGGCCGCCGTACATCGGGCCGTTTTTTAGCAGTTTCAAAATGCTGAATTTTGTGTTGTCGGACAGGCATTTTAAGAATGCTTCCGACTCTTTTTCGTTCGATTTAGCTTCCTTAAACATTTGTGTAACAGTAAGGCAGTGCTTACCGACGCACATGTTATAGTAGTCGGCAAAGCCCATACCCCAAATATCGCAAGAGTTAACCCTATAAATGCCAGGATAAATCATTAGCGCGTGTTTGTCGTCAAAAGAAATGTTAAACTCCTCTAAAAAGTCGCTACCGTTGGTTTCTAACATTCCCGTGATATCTTTTAATATGGTGGTGATATCTTCGTCTGTATCCGGGATGAATTTACAAATTAAGCCTTTTACCTGGGCAAGCAGCGCGTTTGTGTAATTGCGATACTCGTCCAAATTATGATACAGCCTTAGCACATCCAATTTTTCGTCGTTTGACAACTGGCATTTATCAAGTATGCTAAAAAAATTACTAGTTGCAATGGCTGGTGGGCTTTCTGTTTCAAAGTGCTTTTCGATTACATTAAAATCTAGGGTAGTTAAAATTGCGAGCTCTTTGTTGTCTATGTTGCTTAGCAAAAGCTGATCGTGGGCAAAAATTAACTGCGCCAAAATTCTTTCGGGTGAACTTTCTTTAAACAAAAATTCTGCCATCGTTTGGCCGGTGGATTCGAAGCCAGGTATGGCGAACTGTATATTCTTTTTTACGAATTTTTCAAGTTCGATGGCTTCTTTGAAAAGGGGTGTGATGGCGGATTTAAATTTGCTACCGCGTTTTTCTATTATTTGATCCCTTTCTTGCTGTATGCTTTTGCCGTTTATAATTTTTCCTAAAATGTGCAGGGCTTCATATTCGTAAAAGGGCTCGTTGTGTATTTTATATCGCATTCTGTGCCTCCAATAGGCGTTTGTAAACGCCGTTTTTTGCTACCAATTCTGCATGGTTGCCGGTTTCTGCAATGCGCCCATTGTCCATTACCACAATTACATCCGCTGTTTGTATATTTTGTAAATTGTGGGTGGTGATAAGAATTGTGTGATCCGGACGGAGGTTTTCTATGGTTTGCATGATGTTGCGTTCGCTTTCTGAATCAAGGGCGGATGTGGCTTCGTCAAAAACAAGAATGCGGGATTTGCGGCATAATGCGCGGGCTATTGCAATGCGCTGTTTTTGCCCGCCTGATAGGCTCGCGCCTTTTTCGCCGCAGTTGGTGTTGTAGCCCTCGGGTAGGGCAGATATGAAGTCGTGGGCGAAGGCGCGGGTTGCGGCTTGGTGAATAGCTTCCTCCGTTGTTTTGCCCTGGCTGCCCTCTCGCACTGTTTCGCAGTGCTGGCCGGGTGGCCCGTCGCTCTCGCGACACCAGCTTTGCTGGGGTATACCCATTGCGATGTTTTCTGCTATGGTCATGTCAAACAGTTTGCAGCTTTGATCTACATATGAAAAATTGCTGCGCCATTCTTGTAGGTTTTGTGGGAAGAAGGATAGGTCGCCCATGGTCATGTTTAGGTTGGCGCGTTCGTATAGGCCAATTATGAGGCGGAGCAGGGTGGATTTGCCGCTGCCGGACTCGCCTACGAAGGCTACCATTTGGTTGGGTTTTATTTGTAGATTGATGTCGGTTAGGGCGTTTTGCGTGGCATTTTTGTAGGCAAAGTTTAAGTTTGTGATGGATAGCCCGTAATTGCGAGCAGAGCAAAGCAATCCGGCACAATCTTCATCATGCGTAAGCTCTTTGCTAGGGTGCTTCTTCGGGCTAGAGCCTTCCTTGTAATGACTGGATGCGGGATTCCCAGCCGGGCCTGCCGCGTCAATAATATCAAAACACCTTTTTGCAGCAACAATAGGGGCCTGCAAATTTGCAAAATTTGTACCAATTTCTGCCACGGCACTGCCAATTGCTGTTGCCAAAGGCAGAACCATCATAAGCTGGCTAAACGCCAGATAACCATTTGCAACAAGCCAACCGCCAAGCACAAATACCAAAACAATTGTAAGCCAGCCCTGTATGGTTGTAAAAATATCCTGCCACATTCCAATAAAAGCTTGCCCAAAAGCAATTTTCTTAAGCTTACCGTTTTCGCGGTCAAAAGAAATTATCGCCTGGCGTTGCCGCCCAAATGCCCGTATCGTAAGTGCGCCCGCAAAAATATTTGACACAGACTTAACCGCCTCGGCGTTGGTTTCAAGCCGCCGCTTGCCAAGGTGTGTTAGGGGACCTGCAAAACAAATTTGGGCAACAAAAACAATTAGCCCCACAGCCAACGCGCCAATTCCCAGCCGCCAATCGATTATAAACACCGTAACGCTGGAGAAAACTATCGCAATAACATTCATTAGAAACGGACTAATTGCATCGTGAAAAAGGTTTGTTGCCATATCTGCGTCCGTGTTTATTGCGGCAATACCTTCGCCGGAATGCTTTTCGCTTTCAAGGCTTGTTTGCATAAATGAACGGAACACATCCAGCGTAAAGTCTCGGGTTGCTTTTAGGACATTCATCATCCCAACGTAAACCCCAAATGCAATTATAACCATAAAACCTGCAAGCATTGCAACAATAAGCCAAACAGTATCAAGTACCATAGAAAATTCCTGTGCAAGTATGCCTTCCATTATTTGCCCCATAATAATCGCATTTATTAACGGGAAGAAAAACTGCTGTGCACAGTACAAAAAAATTCCGATTGTGTATAAAACAGCGTAAGGTTTTACATATTTAAAAGTTCTGAAAAAGTACTGACGGTTAGTTGCACTCATGATAACACCTCCATTTGGGATAGTGAGCTTTGCGAACGTTCCCCGTCCTGCATTAGGGACAGTGAGCTTTGCGAACGTTTCCCGTCCCGCATTAGGGACAGTGAGCACTGCGAACGTTCCCCGTCCCGCTTAACATGGGATAATTTTTTATATATTGCAGAGCTGTTTAACAGCTCTTCGTGGGTGCCGGTTGCGGCTATTTTGCCGTTGTCCATTACAATTATTGTGTCGCAAAAATCTATTGCAGATGTGCGGTGGGCGACCATTACAACGGTTTTGTCCTGTGCCAAAGTATCAAAACTTTTTAAAATTGCGGCTTCGGTTGCCGGGTCAAGTGCGGATGTTGCTTCGTCGAACAGGATAATAGGCGCGTTGCGGTAAAATGCCCTTGCAAGGGCAATGCGCTGCTTTTGCCCGCCGGATACATTTTCCGCAGATTCGTTTAAAACAGAATCAAATTTATCGGGCAGGCTTTGGATAAATTCCAGAATGCCTGCGTCTTTGCAAGCTTGTTCCAGTCGCGGAATATCTGACGGCCTTTCTTCCCCGGTAATATTAGCCCCAATGGATTCTGGGAAAAGGAAGCTGTCCTGTGGAACATATGCAAATGTATCCCGTAAGGATTCCAGGCTTGACTCGCTGATACCCGCCCCAAACACATCAACCGAACCGGAATTTGGCGCATACAGTCCCAGCAAAATTTTAAGTACGGTGCTTTTTCCGCTACCACTTCCGCCAACAAAGGCTACACGTGAGCCTTTTTTTATTTGGAAGGTGATATCGTTTAGGGTTGGCTGGACCATTTCATTTGCCGCTACCGCGGGGTACGCAAAGGTTAAGCCATTGGCGGCTAATGCAACTTCACCTTTCGGATTAATTATATTACCCTTTGTTATATTTTCATCTTCGCCTTCCAGCGCGTCCATAAGACGTTTCGCGCCCGCCGCATGGGTTTGAACTTGGTTTTGCCTTTGCGCCAACATTTGCAGCCAGCTACCCGCAACCCCTGCAAGACTTATAAATGCAACATATTCTGCGATTGATAAACTACCGTTAATTACCCTGCCTGCGGCAATTACAATAATAATTATCATAGGAGCAATGGACGCCGCAGATCCAAACAATATCAATGGAAGAAACGCAAGTATATGTGCTCTAAAAGTTGAAATTATATTTGCATAAGCATCTTGACAACGTTTGTTTATTACATTTTCCAAAGAATACGCCGCTATGGTGGAGGTGTTTTGTAAAGAGTCATTGGCAATTGCAACAAAATCGGCTTGTGCCTTAAGCCTTGCCGCTTGTTTTTTTTGTATCGGTTTTGCAATTAAAACCTGCATAACCACCAGCACCGGGAACGATGCAAAAAATATTAATGTTAGCGGAACATTAAGGGTTAGCATGTAAATAAAGGTGACGATTAAAATTATAAAATCGCCCAGCATACGTATGCCGCCGCCGGATACCAGCTCTATTGCGTGAGGCAGGTCGTTAGAAAAAACCGATAACGATTCGCCTGTGTTTATATTCTCTATTTTTGCAAATGGCTGCCCAGTAAAATATTTTGCAAAATTATCGCGAAAGCGGTAGCCCGCATGCCCGGCAAACCGCCCAAGCATTAATGCCGACACACCTGATGCAATAACCCGCACCAAAGTAATTGCAGTTATAGTGCCTAAAAATTGAAAAATTGCGGTTGTGTCAAATTCCAGCGCGGCTTCGGCAATGTCGCCTGTAAGGCGTGTTGCAACCACGCTTGCCACAGATACGGCCAGAACCAGAAATAAGTACAGTAGTAAAAATCCTTTGTAGTTTTGCCGGTGAGCGGCCAGAGTTTGAAATAGAAGTTTCATACCAATCTCCTTTAATTTTTATTTAACATCTTGCGGGATGATTAAATTATAATTTAACATTGCGCAAATGTCAAGTGTAAATTTTATATTGCTCCGCAATTCAAATGGACGTTTGACATTAATGAGTTTGCGGTTTCAGTTGGTGACTGAGAGTCACCATCTGGAAAGATAGGCAATGTTTTAGATTGAATTTAGGGTGTGTTTGGTAATTCCATTGCACCGCATTTCCGGTAAAAAATTGCACTATGCGTCGTTGTATAAAGCCTTATGTACCTTCGGGTACATGCGGCTTTCCGCTCCTAGCCCAGCACAATTTTTACTCGAAAATTCGGCACAAGCGAATTACCTAATACACCTTAATATGTAGTCACATAAACTAAAAACCGTCCAATGTAACTTGTAATTTTTCCGCACTACTTCGTCAGCAAGTTGATTGCTTGCAATCAACAACTCCTGGCGTACCTTTGGGTACGCGTGGTC